>Ga0081538_10001296_pt1 | contig 25915 bp, 33 predicted proteins | sample TabmetS5T2R1_FD_71022 | JGI IMG/M metagenome (GOLD analysis project Ga0081538, IMG submission 71022) | Tabebuia heterophylla rhizosphere microbial communities from the University of Puerto Rico - S5T2R1 | ecosystem: Host-associated > Plants > Roots > Rhizosphere ... | reverse complement strand
TGCCAGCTCGGGATCACGAGGGCCTCGCTCGGCATCGGTTTCCGGGGCGAGCCGGCGATCGCCTCGCTGCTCGAGGAGCCGCTCGGCGGCGTGGTCAGCCACGGAGTGGCGGTGGCGATCGCGATCGCGATCGCCTACCTCATCACGACGAGCCTGCACATAACGGTCGGCGAGCAGGTGCCGAAGATCTACTCGATCGTGCACGCGGAGGGCACTGCCCGCCGGATAGCGCGGCCCCTCTACGTGTTCCGGGCCGTCTTCAAGCCGTTCATCTGGCTGCTCAACACCGCGTCGAACTGGATGCTGCGCATCGTCGGCGTCGACCCGCGGGCCGAGCTCGAGGAGATCAGCTCGTCCGAGGACCTGAAGCTGCTGATCGCCCAGAGCGCTCACGGCGGCAAGATCGACCCGGGCGAGGCGGGGATGCTCTCGGGCGTCTTCCACCTGCACGAGCAGCAGGCCCGGCAGGTCATGACCCCGATCCCGGCCGTGGTCACGGTGGACGTCTCCGAGAGCGCCGAGACCGCGCTCAAGCGGTGCGTCGACTCGGGTCACACCCGGCTCGTAGTCACCGAGAGCGACAACACCGACCGGATCAAGGGCATCGTGCACGCGAACTCGCTGGCCCGCCGGCTCATGAGCGACGGGCCGGACGCGTCGATCGAGCCGAGCGTCAAGGACGCGCTGATCGTGCCCGAGACGAAGGCGCTCGACGACCTGCTCGCGGACCTGCAGCGCGAGCGCGCCACGATGGCCGTGGTGGTCGACGAGTACGGGCGGACGGCCGGGATCGTGAGCGTCGAGGACATCATCGAGGAGGTGGTCGGCGAGATCGCCGACGAGACCGATCCCGCCGTGGCCGGCGTCCGCCGCCTGGCGAACGGCGACTGGTGGGTGCGCGGTCACGTGCCGATCACGGATCTCGCCGACTACGGGCTGGACCTCCCCGTCGACTCCGAGGCCTTCAACTCCGTCGGCGGGTTCGTCTTCGGCGAGCTGGGGCGGCTGCCGAAGCGCGGCGACATGGTCCAGGTCAACGGCTACTCGCTCAGGGTGGAGTCGGTCCGCGAGAACCGGATCGAGGCCGTGCGGATCCGCGATCACGACCGCCGCGACGCGGTCGGCACGGGCGCCGGCCAAGGGCCGGTCGAGGAGCCTGCATCGACGTCGCGCGGCGGCGAGCGGCGCGCAAGCTAGCCGGTCCGTCCGCCCCGGGGGCTACGTTCGGGGGGCAAGGACTTCTCCAAGAAGTGGAGGTCTTGCCCAATGTGGTGCGTGAAGCTCAGCGACTCGCAGCGTGACGCCCTGCGGACCGTGATCAAGGACCAGGACGAGGTCGGGCACGTCCTGTCGGCGGCGCTCGAGGCGCTCGACCTCGCGCGGTGGGACGACCTCCCCGAGGCGACGCTGCCGTGGGACCGGGTGGCGGACCTCGCGGAGAAGCAGGGCATCGGCGAGGCCGACGTCGTCTGGGACCTCGCGGCCGGCCTGCCGCCGGCGCCGCGGAAGCGCTCGCCGCGCAAGGCCGCCCGCCGCTGACGCGGCGCGGGCCACGGCGAACCGGGTCCTTGGACATCCCCGCCGCGACGAGGGATACTCGCGCGCGCGATGTTCTCGACCGTCGCCGTTGGAACGGACGGATCCGCCACCGCCTCGAAGGCCGTGAGCGCGGCCGCGGAGCTCGCGCGCCGCTACGGGGCGAAGGTGGTGCTCCTGAGCGCGTTCACGGACCGGGGCTGGGCGCCGGGCGCCCACGGGGAGCGGGACGACCCCGAGTTGCAGTGGGCGCTCAGCCCTTCCGCGCGCGTGCGTGAGGTCCTGGCCCGGACCGAGCAGGACCTCCGGAGCGAGGGCCTCGAGTGCACCACGCTGGTCGACGAGGGCGATCCCGGCGACGTGCTCGTCCGGCTGGCCGAGCGGTGCGGCGCCGACGTGCTCGTGATCGGCAACAAGGGGATGCGCCGCCGCGTGCTCGGAAGCGTCCCGAACACGGTCACCCATCGGGCGCCCTGCTCGGTCCTCGTGGTGAAGACGACTTAAGCGCCCGGTCCGGCGGCCTCGTCGTAGTAGTAGAAGCCGGCGCCGCTCTTCCTGCCGAGCCGCCCGGCGGCGATGAGCTCGCGGACCCGGTCCGGGACCTCTGCGCCGATCGACTCGCCGATCGCCGCGGCCACGTCGAGGCCGACGAAGTCGAGCAGCGCGAGCGGGCCCATCGGGTGGCCCGCGCCGAGCGTCATGCAGGTGTCGATCGAGGCGGGATCGAGGCCGTCCCGCTCGAGCAGCCGGACCGCGTCGAACAGGTACGGGAACAGGAGCCGATTGACGACGAAGCCGGCGGCGTCGGGGACCTCCACCGCCGTCTTGCCGAGCGACTCGCAGAGCGCGTGGAAGCGGCGCCTCGTGTCCGCGCTCGCCTGCTCCGGAAAAGACAGCTCGACCAGCTTCATCTTGTCCACGGGATGGAAGACGTGGAGCGCGCCGAAGCGCTCGGGGCGGCCGCTGGCGGCGGCCAGATCGGCGACGGACAGCGAGGAAGTGGTGGTCGCGATCAGGGCGTCCGGGCCGAGCACCGCGGACAGGCGGCCGTAGAGCGCCCGCTTGGCGTCGACCTCCTCCGCGATCGCCTCGACCACGATCCTGCAGCCGCCGAGCCGGGCGAGATCTGTCACGACCCGGGCGTCCTCCGCCATGGTGCACGCACGCTCCGCGGAGCCGTCGCTACGCGCCCAGAGCACCACCTCATACGGGCCGGACGCGGCCCTCGCGAGCCCGCACGCGATCGCGCCGCTCCCCGCAATTCCGAGCGATTCAGGCATTGGTTGACTGGTCAGTCAATCGAGTAGGCTTGTACCACAAACCGACCGCGGAGGAAGCAGCCAGATGCAGAACGGGAACGGGCGCGAAGTAGTCATCGTCGAGGCCGTCCGCACGCCAGTCGGGCGCGGGCACCCCGAGAAGGGCTACTACAAGGACACCCATCCGAACGAGCTCCTCGGCAAGACGTACACCGAGGTGATCGAGCGCGCCGGCATCGAGGCCTCCGAGGTCGAGGACGTCGTAACGGGCTGCGTGCAGCAGTTCGGCGAGCAGATGTTCAACGTCGGGCGCAACGCGTGGCTGCAGGCCGGGCTGCCGATCGAGACGCCCGCCACGACGGTGGACCGCCAGTGCGGCTCCGCTCAGCAGGCCGTGAACTTCGCCGCCGCGCTGATCGCCTCCGGCGTGCACGACGTCGCCATCGGGTCGGGGGTCGAGCACATGGGCCGCATCCCGATGGGCGTGGGCTTCAAGTGGGTGGACGACGTCGGCTCGCCGTGGCCGCCCGAGCTGATGCAGCGCTACAACCTGGTGCCGCAGGGGATCTCCGCGGAGATGATCGCCGACAAGTGGGAGATCCCGCGGTCGGAGCTGGACGAGATCGGCCTGCGCTCCCACCAGCTGGCCCACCGGGCCACCGAGGAGGGGCGCTTCGAGCGGGAGGTCGTTCCGTTCGCGGTGAACGGCGACACGTTCGTCACGGACCAGGGAATCCGGCCGGACACGAACCTCGAGGCGCTGTCGCAGCTGAAGCCGGCGTTCCAGGAGGACGGGCGAATCACCGCCGGGAACTCCTCCCAGATCTCAGACGGCGCGGCCGCCGTGCTGCTGATGGAGCGCGGTAAGGCGGAGGCGCTCGGCCTGAAGCCGCGGGCCCGAGTGCTTGACCAGACGACCGTCGGCGTCGACCCCGTGATGATGCTCACGGGCCCCATCCCCGCGACGAGGAAGCTCCTGGATCGCAACGGCATGACGATGGCCGACATCGATCTGGTCGAGATCAACGAGGCGTTCGCCTCGGTGGTCGCCGCGTGGCGGAGGGAGCTCGACCCGGACATGGACCGGGTGAACGTGAACGGCGGCGCCATCGCCCTCGGTCACCCGCTCGGCTCCACCGGCGCCCGGCTCCTGACAACGCTCCTTCACGAGCTCGAGCGGTCGGACCAGGAAGTCGGGCTCGTGACGATGTGCTGCGGCGGCGGGCTCGGCACGGGCACGCTGATCCAGCGCGTGTAGCGGACGCAATCCGGACTCAGACACGGTTTCCACCACCCGGGTGCGGGTAGGCACCCCTTGTGCCCGTTAGCGTGCAAGGAACGCTACTGGTCGGCCGATACCGCGTACTGCGGCATCTCGGCTCCGGAGGGATGGCCTCCGTGCTCCTCTGCCAGGACGAGCGGCTGGACCGGCTCGTGGCGGTCAAGCGGCTCCACGCCGACCAGCAGGAGGACGTTCGGCGGCGCTTCCTGCGCGAGGCGAAGCTCGGCGCCTCGCTGAACCATCCGAACCTCGTGTCGGTCTTCGACACGGTCACCGACGACGAGGGCGTCCTGATCGTCATGGAGTACGTGAAGGGCGAGGCGCTCTCGACGGCGCTCAGGCGCGGGCCGCTCGCGCGGAACCGGGTGGCGCGGATGGCGGCCGAGCTCGGGCACGCCCTCGACCACGCCCACGAGCACGACGTCGTGCACCGGGACGTCAAGCCGGGGAACGTACTGCTGAGGGACAACGGCGCGACGAAGCTCGCCGACCTCGGCATCGCGACCGCCGCCCACCACACGCGCATCACCCGCAGCGGGGTCGTGCTGGGCACCGCCTCGTACATGGCGCCCGAGCAGCTCGAGGGCCAGGATGTCGGGCCCGCGACCGACACCTACGCGCTGGCCGCCGTCTGCTTCGAGGCCCTGACCGGCGAGCGGGCGCGCCAGGGCCGCACGCCGATGGAGATCGCCAGGCGAATCGCCACCGAGCCGGTGATCGACGTGCGAGCGCGCTGGCCGGACGCGCCCCCGCCCGCCGCGGAGCTGCTCGGTCGGGGAATGGCGGAGGATCCGGGCGACCGACCGGCCACCGCGGGAGAGTTCGGGGAGGGGTTGCGCCGCGCCCTCGCCGAGCGACGGCCGCCGACGGCCGCCACCCGCCCGGTGGAGCAGGGCGCCGCGACGGCCCCCACCGGCCGGTTCGAGCGCGGCCCCGCCACGGCCGCCGCGCGCCCCGCCCCCACGACGGCCCCGCCAAGCCGGTTCGACCGGCACGGCCGCGCCGGCGCGCCCCACCGGCCGCGGCGCTCGCGGCTCATCGCGCTGGGGCTCGTCGCGGCGCTGCTGGCGCTCGCCGTCGCGACGGTCGTCCTGGCCCTCGGGTCGGGCGGCGGGGACGACCCGGCGCGGTCGGGCGGCGCCCAAGCTCGTGACGAGCGCCGGGGCGCGGACCGGCAGAACCAGCGCCAGCAGCGGCGCGAGCAGCGGGCCCAGAACCAGTCGCCCGCGCCCCAGCCCCAGGAGGAGGCCGCCCCGCCGGCGGAGGAGGAGCCGGCCCCTGCGCCCGCGCCGGCGGAGGAGCAGCCCGCGCCGGAGGAGTCCGCCGGCACGGATCCGGCCGAGGGAGCGCGTCTCAACGAGCAGGGCTTTAATCTGATGAGCCAGGGGCGCTACGACGAGGCGATACCGATCCTCCAGAGCGCCGTGGACTCGTTCCCGGCGGGCACGACGGACCTCAACTACGCGTACGCGCTCTTCAACCTGGGCCAGTCGCTGCGTCTCGCCGGACGGCCGGACGAGGCCGTCCCCATCCTCGAGCAACGCCTCCAGATCCCGAACCAGACCGAGGTCGTGCGGCGCGAGCTCGCGCTCGCACGCGCGGCGGCCGCTCGCGATTAGCGGCAAGCCGGCGCACGGTCCGGCATCCTACGGCGCGCCATGACCAGGATGCGTGCCCTCGTCGCCCGGCCCTCGGCACCACACGGCGTGGAGCTCGCCGAGCTCGACGCGCCCGAGCCCGCGCCTGACGCCGCGCTCGTCGGGGTCCGGGCATTCTCGCTCAACCGCGGCGAGGCCCGCTACCTCCCGCAACGGCAGGAGGGAACGGTGCCGGGCTGGGACGTCGCCGGCGTGGTGAGCCGGCCCGCCGCGGACGGCAGCGGGCCGGCGGAGGGGGCGCGCGTGGTCGGCCTCGTCGACGAGGGCGCCTGGGCCGAGCTCGCCGCGGTGCGGACCGACCGCCTCGCCGAGCTGCCGGAGGGGATCGGGTTCGAGGACGCCGCCGCGCTGCCCGTGGCGGGTCTCACCGCCATCCGGGCACTGGCCGTCGGCGGGCAGCTGCTCGGCCGGCGGGTGCTCGTCACCGGCGCTTCGGGCGGGGTCGGGCGCATCGCCGTGCAGCTGGCGCACAGGGGCGGCGCGCACGTCACCGGCGTGGCGGGCGGCCCGGACCGCGCCGCGGGTCTCGCCGAGCTCGGCGCCGACGAGGTCGTATACGAGCTCACCTCCGACGGCGAGACTTTCGACGTGATCCTCGAATCCGTCGGCGGCGCGAGCCTCGGCGCCGCCCTCGACCGGGTGGCGCCGGCCGGAATCGTCATCGCCTTCGGCATCTCCTCGGGGGAGCCGACCACGTTCGACGTCAGCGGCTTCTACCGGCGGCGGGGCGCCCGGCTCTACGGGCTGCGCGTGTTCGATGAGATCGACCGGCACCGATCGGGGGTCCGCGACCTGCGCTTCCTCGCCGAGGAGGTCGCCGCGGGGCGGCTCGATCCGCAGGTGTCCCTGACGGCGAGCTGGCGGGACGCGGGGTCGGCGCTCGAGGCGCTGATCGAGCGCCGGGTGCGCGGCAAGGCGGTCCTGAGGGTCGACTAGCGCTACGAGCAATGCCTCATGCCGTGACGGGCGTTGACGCAGTGGTGTTCGGATGAGGCGGCGCGCCTTGGCTGCGACGGGCTTCACATCGACTCGGGCGTGGGCCTCGTACCACTTCGCGCGCGCGGTCCGCCGGTGACCAGCAGCCCGCGTAGCTCGGCGAGCATGGCGCCAGGCCGTTCGACGACGTCACGGTGGGTGTAGCGGCGGAACTGGTCGCCGCGGGCGTAGGCCTCACGTTCGCGGCGGCGATCCTGCTCCCATGCATAGCGAGAACGGTGGTAGCGATAGCTGTCGAGTTCGACGGTGAGCCGGTGGTCCGGCCAGCGGCAGTCGACGAGCCGGCCGCCGGCGGGGCGGTTCGTCATGGGCAGCGGCAGGCCGGCCTGGCGCAGGCGGTAGAGGAAGCGCCGCTCGAGCTTGCTGAGCGCGACGCGAGCCTCGCCGCCCAGGACGGCGCGCAGCTTGCCGGCACCGGGGCTGTTGGGTCGGCGGGCGAGCACGGCCTCGACCTGGGTCGGAGTCGTGTGGTGCCGGATGCCGGCGAGGTGGAAGGCCAGGGCCAGCTCGTCCCCGGACAGCGTGGCGGCCAGATCGACCAGCGTGCGGGCCGGCGAGGTGACCGGGATGCCCTTCCAAGTTGTGACCTCGTTTGCGGGGTAGGGGTGGCGTGAGCGGTGGGTCCTTACGCCGTCCACCCGCCGCCTGGTCGGAGCGACCACCTCGGGCGGCGGTGGCGATCCCTTGAGGATCCCGAGCAGGTGGGCCGCGGCGGCCCCACGCAGGCGCGCGCCGTGGCCGCACGCCTTGACCGCCGCCATGTAGCGCGCCTCGACGCTCGGCGCCCGATGCCCCACGCGATAGACGCCCGGATGGACCTGCAACAGGCCGCCGGAGCGAAGCCGGCCGGCGATCTCGCGACGCGTCACGCCGGCGCGCAACAGCTCCGCCCGCGTCACCACACCGTGCGCACGATCCGCAATCCGCGCCGCGAGCCGCTCCACCGTGTCAGATCGGGCACCCATACGGTGCCCTAAGTGACACGGCGCGAGTGTTCGCCCCCCGGCCGAAGCCAGCGCCTACAGCGCCGCCGACTCGGCCGCGATCTCGGGCCCGGCGAGCAGCGCCACCTCGAGGTGGAGGATGATCGGCTCGAGCTGGGGGAGGTTCTCCGCTCCGGCCTCGCGGATGCGCCGGACCACGAGATCGTCCACGGCGGCCACGAGGGCATGGAAGATCTCGTTCGGGAGGCGGGGAAGGCTCGGCATGGTCGAGCGGGCCTCCTCCTGGAGCTCGCGGATGAGCTCCGCGTAGCGGTCGCGCAGGCGCTCCCGGCACGCCGCGGCCCGGGGCCCGGCCGCGGCCACCTCGATCAGGAAGGCGCGCGCCAGGGCCGGATCGCCGGCCAGCCAGCGGAGGTAGGCGCGGACGCCGGCCCGGGTCCGCTCGAGCCAGCCGTCCTGGCCGGAGTACGAGGCCCTGACTCGTTCGAGCAGCTCCCGGCTCGCGGCGTCGTAGGCCTCGATGAAGCAGTCCTCCTTGTCCCGGAAATGCTCGTAGAAGGTCATCTTGGAGACGCCGGCGCGCCGCACGATCTCGTCGATCGTCGCGCCGCCGTATCCCCTGTCGGCCACGACCCGGCCGACCGCCTCCAGCAGGCGGGCGCGCTGCGACGCCATCACGAGCTCCCGATCGAGTCCGTGGGAGCCGCGCGGTAGGCGGCGGGGGATGTCCGAGGGCTGCGCGGCCATTGTGTACCCGCTGGTACATTACATCGATGGATCTCACGCTCTCGCCGTCCGAACGCGAGTTCCGCGACCGGCTCCGCGACTGGCTCGAGGAGAACAACCCCGGACCGGATCCGCCGGGAGACGACGCCAGCTTCACGCACCGCCGCGACTGGCAGCGAAAGCTGTTCGACGCCGGCTACGCCGGCTTCGCGTGGCCCGAGGAGTACGGCGGGCGCGGCGCTACGCTCGTCGAGCAGGCCATCTTCGGCGAGGAGATGGCACGGGCCCACGCACCGCAGCCGGTCAACATCCTCGGGCTCGTGATGGGCGGGCCGGTGGTGATCCACCACGGCACGGACGAGCAGAAGGAGCGCTGGCTCCGGCCGATCCTCACGGCCGACGAGATCTGGTGTCAGGGCTTCTCGGAGCCGGAATCGGGATCCGACCTCGCCTCACTGAAGACGAAGGCGGTGAAGTCGAACGGGGAGTGGCTCGTCACCGGCCAAAAGGTCTGGACGACCTACGCCCACCACGCCAAGTGGTGCATGCTCGTGGCGCGGACGGACCCGGACGTCCCCAAGCACCAGGGACTGACCTACTTCATCATGGACATGGAGCAGGCCGCGGTGCAGGTGCGCCCGCTTACCCAGATCACCGGGGAGCCCGAGTTCAACGAGCTCTTCATGGAGGAGGCTCGGATCCCCGACGAGAACGTCGTCGGCGGCGTGGGGAACGGCTGGGGCGTGGCGATCACCACGCTCATGAACGAGCGCGCCGGGCTCGGCGCGGCATCGGCGGCCGGGGTTCGCATCGCCCTCGGGGAGCTGAGGGAGCTCGCCAGCGAGCGGGGCGTGGCCGATGACCCCGTGGTGCGTCAGCGGATCGGCCAGCTCACGATCGAGGTGGAGCTCCTGCGCCTGAACGCCTGGCGCGGCCTCACGCAGGTGATGAAGCACGGTGTTCCGGGGCCGGAGGGATCGCTGCCGAAGTGGCAGTGGTCGGAGGTCGCGCAGGCTGTCAGCGAGCTCGCGATCGACATACTCGGCGAGGAGGGGGCGGCCTGGGACTCGCAGTGGGCGTACCGCTTCCTTCGATCGCGCGCGAACTCGATCGAGGGCGGGACCACTGAGATCCTCAAGAACATCGTCGCCGAGCGCGTGCTCGGCCTGCCCAAGCTCCGCTGACGAGGAGGCGCGCGTGAACTTCGACTTCACAGACGACCAGCACGCGATCAAGCGGACCGCGAAGGAGCTCCTCGCCGATCGATTTCCGCTCGAGCGGGTGCGCGAGCTCGCCGAGTCGCGGAGCTACGACGAGGACGCGTGGCGCGAGATGTGCGAGCTGGGCTGGTCCGGCATCTTCATCGAGGAGCGCTTCGGCGGCCAGGGCCTCGGGGTGATCGCGCTCGTGATCTTGATGGAGGAGCTCGGGTACGCGCTCGCCCCGGTCCCGTTCCTGTCGAACGCTGCGGCCGGTCTCGCCATCCAGTTCGCGGGAACGCCGGAGCAGCGCGAGCGCTGGCTTCCGGGCATCGCCTCGGGCGAGGCGCGCGGCACGGCAGGGCTGCTCAGCAATGGTGAGGCGCGGCTCGTGCCGGACGCCGAGGGCGCCGACGTGATCGTCATCTTCACGGGCGCTGGGGGGTATGTGGTGGAGGCTGCGGCCGCGGACGTCGAGCCGTTCGAGACCATGGATCCGACCCGCCGCTTCGCGCGCGTGCGGGCCGGCGGCGGCGACGCGCTGGTCGGCGACGGCGGCGACGCGCCGTACCGGATGGCGACGGCTCTCGCCGCGGAGCTGACCGGCGTCGGCCAGCGGGCGATGGAGATGGCGGTCGACTACGCACGCGAGCGAAAGCAGTTCGGCCGGCCGATCGGCTCCTACCAAGCGGTGTCGCACCGCTGCGCCCAGATGCTGCTGGAGGTGGAGGGCGCCCGCTCGGCCTCGTACTACGCGGGCTGGTGCGCCGACGCCGAGCCGGACACGCTGCCGCTGGCCGCATCGATGGCCAAGGCCTACGCGTCGGACGCCGGCTGGCGCGTGGCCGGTTCGTCCCTGCAGGTCCACGGCGGGATCGGCTTCACCTGGGAGCACGACCTGCACTTCTTCCTGAAGCGCGCCACGGTCGACGCGATGCTGTACGGCGCGGCGGGGGAGCTCCGCGACTACGTGGCCGCCGCCTCGGGTCTCGAGGCCGCCGCGCCGGCGCCGGCGTGAGCGGCGCTCAGGTGGCGGTGCGCTTTCCGGTGATCGCCGCGAGCGGCGACAGCACCCCGTAGCGATCCGGCTCCGGCGCGCGCTCGGTCTGGACCGGTGGCCGCTGCTCCGCGGCCACCACGTGCTCCACCTGCACGCCGGTGATCTTCTCGACCCGGTGCGGAAGGTCGACCGCCAGCCAGCGGGACGCGCCGGTGGGCAGCGTCGAGATCACGATCTCGTCGAAGCGGCGCGGGTCCCAGACGTCGTGGACCGCGATGACCGGATCGGCGTCGCCGATCCGGCCCTCGACCTCGAGGCCCGCCGCCCGCATCCGCTGGAGGGCCGCGTCGAGCCGCGTCCGGGCCGCCTCCCGGCCCTCGCGGCCGCCGCCGGTGGCCGGCACGAGGAGCGTAAAGCCGCACGCCCCGCGCTCCGAGCGGCGCTGCACCGCCGCGAGCAGCTCGTCCGAGGCGGCGGTGACGTTTGCGACCACCAGCACGTTGAACTTCCACGCCATCGGACGACCTCCTCGTCGTGACTCCTGCGACGAGAATACCGCGGGGTCACTCCGGACCGCGATAGCTGGGCAACCCGTGCTCGTGCCACTGGATCGGGCCGCGGCGCTCGGAGCCGAGCGCGATCTGATCGAGCCTGACGATCTCGCGCTCACCCTCGATGCGCGCGGGGTGGTCCGCGGGCAGCCCGGCGATCAGGTTGCGGATCCGGTTGCGGAGCTGGAGCGCAAAATGCGGGGTCGAGGCGCCCATGAGCTGGCGCACGTCCTCGACGGTGGGCTCTCGCGTGGCGCGGTCGGGGCGCTCGTACTCGCTCACCCGCGGAACGCTACCGGCTCGGGCCGTCCGGTCATGGAACGTTCGCCTGCACGGGGATCAACTCGGTGATCCGGTCGATCTGCGCCTGCTGGCGGACCGAGACCGCCTCCTCGTCGCCGAGTATCCAGGCCCGGTTGTAGACGGCGTCGCCGGGGTCGTCCTCGTAGCCCGGCTGAACGCTGAGGAAGTACTGCTCGAGCGGCGCGGGCAGCTCGGCGGCGTCGTCGGTCAAGAGCAGCGGGGCGAACACGCCGCGCGTGGCGAGCGCCGCGGCGGCGGCCGCGTCGAGCGGCCGCGAGGTGCTCGCGACGCTGAAGTTGTAGCCGGGGACCACGGCCCTCCAGCCGAAGTCGCCCTTCCGGTAGCGCGCGAACCTGATGGCGTTCTCGACCGGCGTGGGACCGGCGATCCGGTCGACCGAGACGGCCAGACGCTCCCGCTCGAGCGTGCGGGCCACGCGGCCCGAGATGACCCGCTCGGGCCCGAGCAGGAACACCCGCGGGCGCTCATGATCCTCGAGCGCCTCGCGGATGGGCTGGGGGATCGCGTCGGCCCGCACGGGCAGCACGGCGTCGCCGGAGCGGCCGCCCCATGCCGCCACCGGCATCGCCCACTCGGGGCTCTCGGCCGAGTAGAGGACGACGTTCTCCGAGGGCTCGCCGCGGGCGGCCGAGAAGAAGCGGTCGATCGCCGCGGCGCGCTCGAAGGGGTCCGCGCCCTTGACGACCGCGGTCTTGAAGTCCTCTGGCCGGGCCACGCCCGAGCCGATCCGGATCACCTGGGCGTCTCGGGAGAGGTCCGAGCCCTTGGGGTCGAGCCGCGCGAGCACCTCCTCGGTGACGGGCGGAAGCTCGTCCCCGTTCGACACGAGCAGCGGCGCGCCGATCGGGGAGCCGGCGAGCACCGACGCGGCGATGCCGGTGACCCAGTCATCCGCGTCGACCAGGACCACGGCCGTCGGCCGGTCGCGCTCGCCGGTGGCGGGGAAGAGGGCGGCCGCCACGGCCGCGGCGTCGGACGCGGCGTCCGCGCCGCCCACGCGCACGGTGTTGCGGGTGGCGCTCACGGAGAAGCCGATTTCCTGCTCCCGCTCCCACGGCACCTGCTCGACGTCGCCGGCACGCGGCGGGTCGGCCTCGTCGTCGTCCAGGCTGCAGCCGACGAGCGCGATCGTGAGCAGGACGAGCGGGACGGCGACGCGGGCCAAGGCGCGGCGGACGATAGCTGGACGCTGCGCCGATTCCGCCGTTTTTCGGCGGGCAGCGAGCGCGTTCTGGCGGCGGGTCGCAGTATGATTGACTCGTCAGTCAATTCGACGGCGCCGCCGAGGCCTCGCACACATGGATTTCCGCCTCAACGACGAGCAGCTCGACTTCCAGCGGACCTGCCGCGAGTTCGCTCGCGAGGTGATCCGCCCGCTCGCGGACAAGTACGACCGCGAGGAGGCGGTGCCCTGGGAGGCCATCCGCGCGGCGCGCGAGTGGGGGCTGCACGGCCTCGAGTACCTGCAGCGCATGGGCGCCGATACGGACGGGATCCTCGGCTGCATCTACGCCGAAGAGCTCCACTGGGGCTGCGCCGGCATCGCGCTCGCCATCCAGGGCGGCTCGCTCGCCGCGGCCGGCATCGCGAGCTCCGGAACCCCGGAGCAGATCGCGCGCTGGGTGCCGGAGTGCTTTGGGACTGGCGACGAGATCAAGCTCGGCGCGTACGCCGTCACCGAGTCCGGCGCCGGGTCGGACGTTCGCTCGCTGCGCACCACCGCCAGGCGCGATGGCGACGAGTGGGTCCTCGACGGGAGGAAGGTCTTCATCACGAACGGCGGCATCGCCGACGTGACCGTAGTCGTGGCCACCGTCGATCCCGGGCTCGGTCACCGCGGGCAGGCCGCGTTCGTCGTGCCGAAGGGCACGCCCGGGCTGTCCATGGGGAAGAAGGAGTCGAAGCTCGGGATCCGCGCCTCCCAGACCGCCGAGGTCGTGCTCGAGGACTGCCGCGTGCCGATGGAGTACCTCCTCGGCGGCCACGAGAAGCTCCAGCGGAAGCTCGAGCGCGCCCGCTCCGGGCAGACGACCGGCCGGTCCTCGAACGCGCTCGCCACGTTCGAGCTCACGCGCCCGCTCGTGGGCGCCTCGGCCCTGGGCATCGCCCAGGCCGCCTACGAGTGGACGCTCGAGCACCTCGAGCGCCGGGTGGAGGACGGCGTCCCGCTCCTCGAGCAGCAGCGCGTCCAGCAGGTGCTCGCCGACGTGGCCACCGAGATCGAGGCCGCCCGCCTCCTCGTCTGGCGCGCCGCCTGGATGGGGCGCAACGGGATCCCGATGACCGGCGGCCAGGGCTCGATGTCGAAGCTGAAGGCGGGCGACGTGGCGATGTGGACCACGACCGCGCTGATGGACCTCGTAGGCCCCTACGCCCAGACCACCGAGTGCCCGCTCGAGAAGTGGTTCCGGGACGCCAAGATCTACCAGATCTTCGAGGGCACGGCCCAGGTGCAGCGGCTCGTGATCTCGCGGATGCAGCGGGCGGAGTACCAGCGGCGCCTCGCGGACGCGGCCGAGCTGCTGAGCCCCGCATAGGGAACGGCACGCGCCTCGGCGGTTATCCGCGCTGGCCCGCCTGGGGCGGTGCCCTGACTTTTGGTTCTATGGCCCCCAAAACCCTGGACACCGCACCGACACGACCCAGTAACCAGCCGCCGAGCCCTCCGATCACCGCGCCGCCCACCCGGTCGGCGTACGGCGGGATCGTCGCGTTCGGCGTGACGGCGCAGCTCAAGCCACTCGCGCCCGACGAGGCCTTCGTCGAGTAGCTCGTCCGCCTCGTCAACGAGGCATACGCCGTCGGCGAGGCCGGACTGTGGCGTGAGGGTGCGACGCGGACCGGGCCAACCGAGATCGCCACGGCGATCCGCAACGGTGGAACGCTCGCGGCCACGCTCGCCGGCTCCGCGTACTTCGGCCGCTGGACGCGGCCGATTTGGGGCTCCTTCGCCCGCGGGCAGGCGCCGGGCTCGTCAGCCGGCGGCGTCCCCCAGGAGGCGCTCGACCACCAGCACGTCGCGCCAGTCACCGTCGATCCGGCCGTGCCGGACGTGGATACCAACCTCGCGAAACCCGTGACGGGCAACCAGGCGGCGGCTCGTCTCATTGTCCGCGAAGAGCTTGCCGAGGAGCTTGTAGAAGCCCGCTCGTTCGGCCTCTCGAATCAGCGCCTCCGCCAGAGCGCTGCCGAGCCCCCGGCCGCGCTCGGACGCGCGGACGTAGATGCTGCCTTCGCCCACGCCGGCGTAGCAGGGGCGGGCGCTGTAGGGCGAGATGCGTGCCCAGCCGACGACCGCGCCGCCGTGCTCGACCACGAGCACCGGATGCCCCGGTGAGCGGAGCCAGTCCTCGATGCCGGCCGCGGAGCGCGCGTCGGTCTCGAACGTGAAGCCGCGTTCGGCGATCCCCTCGTTGTAGATCCGGGCGATGGCTTCGCAGTCGCGGGATCTTGCCCGCCGGACGCTTGTCGAGGGGTCCATCGCCCGGATCATCCGCTCTTCCGGCGATGCTGTCACTGGCCAGGCGTCCATACTCGCTTCGCCACGCGCTCTCCCTATGGCCCGGATCGCGCGTATCGAGGCGGCGCACCCCCCGGCGTATCCTCGGCGCCGTGAACATCCCGCTCGCGCACGTCGGGAGCGGCGTCTTCGAGCCGCTGCAGCTGCTGCCGCCGCTGGTCGCCCTCGCCGCGTACGCCGTGCGGGCCCGCACGCTCGCTCGGCAGGGGCGGCCGGTGCCGACGATCCGTGTGCTGTCGTTCGCGCTGGGGATAGCGCTCGTCATCGGGGGCCTGGCCAGCCCCGTGGCCCACATCGGCGAGGAGCTTCTCCTCGCCCACATGGCCCAGCACCTCGCGATGGCCGACCTCGGCGCCCTGTTCCTGGTGCTGGGCCTGACCGGACCGCTCCTCCAGCCGATCCTCGCGACGCGGCTGGCGCGGAGCCTGCGGGTGCTGGCGCACCCGGTGGTCGCGTTCCTCCTCTGGGCGATCGACCTGTACGTCTGGCACCTGCCCGCCCTCTACGAGGCGTCGCTCACGTCGGCGCCGCTGCACGCCCTCCAGCACACGACCTTCGTGTTCTTCGGCGTGACGATGTGGTTCGCCCTGCTCGGTCCGCTGCCCCAGCCCGAGTGGTTCGGCAACGGCGCGAAGCTCGTCTACATCGTGGCGGTGCGGCTGACCGGCGCCCTGCTGGCCAACGTCTTCATCTGGTCGGAGACCGTCTTCTATCCCGCGTATCGCCCGGGCCAGGCGGGTTGGGACGTCTCGCCGCTCGAGGACCAGGGCATCGCGGGCGCAATCATGATGCTCGAGGGAAGCGTCGTGACGGTGGTGCTGCTGGGGTGGCTCTTCCTGAAGACCGCCCGGGAGGCGGAGGAGCGCCAGGCCCTCGTGGAGCTCGCGAGCGCCCAGGGCGTCGAGTTGAGCGAGCAGCGCGCCGCCCGCGCGGTGGCCGCGGGCCGCGGCGAGGAGCTCCGAAGACGCCTGGACCGCTCGGCGGCGGGCGGAACCGCGGGCTGAAGCGCCGCGCGGCCGGGACCCAGAACCGGCCGGCCCGAGGCGGTGCCCAGACTTTTGGTCCCATGGCACCCAGAACCCTGGACACCGCGCGGAGTGGACCCCATAACCAGCCCGATGGCCGCCGGCGGTGCAACCGGCTAAACGAGCTTGCCGGTCACGCGCGGCCGTCGAGCCGGGCGTACGCTGTCCAGGTGCGCCCGGCGGCCCTCGCCATCCTCGTGGTGTGCCTCGCGCTCGCCGGCTGCGACCTCTCCTCGGACGACGGCGAGCGGTCGGAGCCGGCCTCGTCGCCCTACTCGTACGAGGCCCGCGTGATCCGGGGCTGGCTCCTCGCGCTCGATCGGATGGACTACTCCGGGGCCGCCTACTACTTCGCGCCCGGCGCGATCATCGACCAGGGCGACCCCTACCGCCTGCGTGACGAGTCCGCGGCGCGCGTGTTCAACGCCTCGCTTCCATGCAGGGCCGACCTGATCCACCTTAAGCACGAGGTGCGCACCGTCCTCGCCTCGTTCCGGCTGAGAAGGGGCCCGGGCGGACCCTGCAGCGGCGTGGTGAAGGTTCGCTACACGATCCGTGACGGGAAGTTCACCGAGTGGCGTCAGCTCCCGTCCGAGGAGCCGCCGGCGGGCGATCCGGCCTGAGCGGACTCGCGAGCGGCCTCGATGCGCTCCCGTTCCGCCAGGCGGTGGTCCCGGCGGAGCTGCGCCTCACGCGCGCGTCGCCGCTCGACCGCCGTCTCCGGCCTGAGCGCCGGCACCGCCGCGGGCCTGCCCTCGTCGTCGAGGGCGACCATGGTGAGGTAGGCGGTGGAGGTGTGGACGAGCTCGCCGGTGCGGATGTTCTCGGACTCCACCCGCACGCCGACCTCCATGGACGTGCGCCAGGCGGCGTTGACGGTGGCCTTCACCGTCACGAGCTGGCCGACGTAGATGGGATGCAGGAAGTTCATCCGGTCCATCGCGGCCGTGACGGCACGGTGGCCCGAGTGGCGGACGGCGGCGATCCCCGCCACCTCGTCGCAGAGGCGCATGATCACCCCGCCGTGGACGTTCCCCGCGTTGTTGGCGTCGCCGATGCCCATCCACCGCGTGAGGACCGAACTGGAGGCGGATGGCGGTCGCGGCTCCACGGCGCCGGGTAGTCTAGGTCTCTCGTACGGAGTTCCGAGCGTGAAGGAGGCGCGGCATGCCAGGGCTTGGCGGTCGCATGTCGACGGTAATCAAGTCAAAGATCTCGAGGATCCTCGACCGGGCGGAGGATCCGTCGGAGACCCTCGACTACGGCTATCAGAAGCAGGTCGAGCTGCTGCAGAACGTCAAGAAGGGGATCGCGGACGTCGTCACGTCCAAGAAGCGGTTGCAGATGCAGTCGTCCAAGCTCGAGCAGCAGGTCGTCAAGCTCGACACCCAGGCCCGCCAGGCGCTCTCCCAGGGTCGCGAGGACCTCGCCCGCGCCGCCCTCGAGCGGAAGACCGTCGCGCAGACCGAGCTTCAGTCGCTCGACCAGCAGGTCACGGAGCTCGAGGGGCAGCAGGAGCAGCTGACCGAGAACGAGAAGAAGCTGCGCACGAAGATCGAGGCCTTCCGGACCAAGAAGGAAGTCATCAAGGCCCAGTACTCCGCCGCCGAGGCCCAGGTCAAGATCTCGGAGGCGGCCCATGGCGTGGGCGAGGAGATGGCCGACGTGGGCCTGGCGATCCAGCGCGCCGAGGACAAGACCGAGCAGATGAAGGCCCGCGCGGGCGCGGTCGAGGAGCTCGAGGCCGCCGGCACCTTCGAGGACATCACCCAGCTCGGCCCCGGCCAGGACGACATCGACCGTGAGCTGGCGCAGCTCGGAGCCGGCGCGCAGGTCGACGACGAGCTGGCGAAGATGAAGGCCGAGCTCGGCTCGGGCGGAGGCGAGGCGCCGGCCCTCGGGGAGGGCGAGAAGGAAAGCCGCCCGTGATGATCGTGCGCATCTCCGGCGAGGGTCAGTACGAGCTCCCGGACGAAGACGCCGACCGGCTGAACGAGCTCGACAACCGCGCCGTCGCCGCCGTCGAGCAGGGCGACGAGGAGACGTTCCACGAGCTGTGGGAGCAGATGCTCGAGCTCGTGCAGAACGACGGCACGGCGCTGAACGACGACGAGCTCGTCGAGTCCGACGTGATCCTTCCGCCGCGCGACACCTCGTTCGCGGAGGCGGCCGGCGACTTCAGCGGCGAGGGTCTCATCCCCGACTGACGCGAAACATGGACGAAGAGGTCTTCAACCTGTCGGTGCGGAAGTTCCTGAAGAAGCTTGGTGTCACGGCCCAGCGCGAGATCGAGCTCGGCGTCCGCGACCAGATCGAGCAGGGGCGGCTCGAGGGCGCGGAGACGCTCGAGGCGACGGCCACGGTGCGGGTCGACGGCCTCGAGCGCGAGGTCCTCGTCAGCGGCCGGATCACGCTGGCCGAGCCGGACGAGCGGTAGGCCCGGGCGTCCGCCTCCGTCCGGTGCCGCGGCTCGCCTACTCGATCCTGTTCGTGTCCGACCTCGAGCGCTCGATCGCGTTCTACAGGGACACGATCGGGCTGCCCTTCCGATTCTCGAACGAGAGCTACGCCGAGTTCGCGACGGAGGGCGCGAAGTTCGCGCTGTACGCGCGGCCGCGGCTCCCCGAGCTGCTCGGGCGCGAGGCGCCGCCGGGCCGGGTGCCGTGGCCGCAGGGCGAGGTCGCCTTCTTCGCCGACGACCCCGACGCCGAGCATGACCGCCTGCGCCGCGCCGGGGTCGAGGTGCTCGCACCGCCGACCGACCGCCCGTGGGGCGAGCGGACGCTGCACGTGGCGGACCCCGACGGCAACGTCGTGGAGCTCACCCGCCCGAAGGAGCGCGCGGAGTAGGTCCCGTGCGGCACGGGTAGCCGCAACGCGTGCCGTTTCGCTGGATCGATCACACGGCAGAGCTCGAGCTGGAGCTCGAGGCGTCCAGCGAAGAGGGGCTGTTCGAGGCGGCGTTCGAGGCGATGCGCGAGCTTCTCTCGGGCCCGCAGACGGCCGAGCGGGTCGAGGTCGAGGTCGAGCTCGAGGGCTCCGACCACGCCCTCCTGATCGCCGACTGGCTCGGCGAGCTGGCCTTCCTGGGCGAGACGCGCGGGCTCGTGCCGGACCGCCTCGCCTCGCTCGAGCTCGGCGAGCGCGGCGCCAGCGCGAGGGTCGAGGGGGCCGCCGGCGATCCGCCGCATCTCGTGAAGGGCGTGACCTACCACCGGCTCGCTCTTGGCCGGGTCGACGGTCGCTGGCGCGCGCGGGTGGTGCTCGATGTCTGAGCTGCGGCGGGTGGGTGAGGTCGAGTGGGAGCTGCCGGCCACCGGCCCGATGCGGGTGCCCGGGCGGGTGTTCGCCGACGCCGGGCTGCTCGAAGCAATCGGTGCGGACGGCTCGCTCGACCAGCTCCGGAACGTGGCCACCCTGCCCGGGGTCGTGGACGCCGTGCTCGCGATGCCCGACGTCCACCAGGGGTACGGCTTTCCGGTGGGCGGCGTCGCCGCGACCGCCCTTCCGGACGGTGTGGTCTCGCCGGGAGGGGTGGGGTTCGACGTCAACTGCGGCGTGCGACTGCTCGCCGCGCCCTTCACGGGCGAAGAGCTCGGCGCGCGGCGGGAGGCCCTGGTTCATGAGATCTCCCGCGCCGTGCCGGCGGGGACCGGGCGCGGCTCCGGGTTCAGGGTGAGCGGGGGTCAGCTCGAGCGGGTGCTGGCGGACGGCCCGCGGGCGCTTCGCGGCATCGGCACGGCCGAGGACGTGGAGCTGACCGAGTCGGGTGGGCGCCTCGACGGCGCGGACCCCGCGGCGGTCTCGGACCGGGCGCGCGAGCGCGGATCGGACCAGCTCGGCACGCTCGGATCGGGCAATCACTTCCTGGAGCTCCAGCGCGTCGACCGGCTGCACGAGCCGGCCACCGCGGAGGCCTTCGGGCTCGCCGAGGGCCAGGTCACCGTCCTCATCCACTCGGGGTCGCGCGGTCTCGGACATCAGGTCTGCACGGACTTCGTGAAGCGCTTCCAGGGCGCCCTTGCCCGCCACGGCATCGAGCTGCCCGACCGCCAGCTGGCGTGCGCGCCCGCCTCCTCCGCCGAGGGGCGCTCCTACCTCGCCGCGATGGCCGCGGCGGCGAACTTCGCCTGGGCCAACCGGCACGTGATCGCTCACCGCATCCGAGAGGCCGTCGGCCGGGTCCTGGGCGACGAGGCGGCGGCCGGCGTCAGGCAGGTCTACGACGTGGCACACAACGTCGCGAAGATCGAGCGGTACGGCGGGCGCGACCTGTGCGTCCATCGCAAGGGCGCGACCCGCGCCTTTCCGCCCGGCTCGGGCGAGATCCCGGCGCGCTACCGCGAGGCCGGCCAGCCGGTCTTCATCCCGGGGAGCATGGGCACGGCGAGCTACGTCCTCGCCGGGCGTCCCGGCGCCATCGAGCGCTCGTTCGGGACCGTTTGCCACGGCGCCGGCCGCAGCCTCAGCCGGACCGCCGCGCGTAAGCGGATCCAGGGCGCCGAGCTCCGCCGCCAGCTCGAGGAGCAGGGCATAACGGTGCGGTCGCCCTCCAACCGCGGCCTGGCCGAGGAGGCCCCGTTCGCCTACAAGGAGGTCGAGAAGGTGGTCGAGGTGGTCGAGCGCGCCGGCCTGGCGGTGCGCGTGGCGCGGCTGCGACCGATCGGCGTCGTCAAGGGGTAGCGGCAACGCCCTTGCCGCCGAGGGTGACGTCGAGCGCCGGCTCGAACCGCGACCTGATCGCCGAAGCGGCCGCGCGCTCCTCGCCGGCGATGCGCGTGGCGACGCGCGCGGTCTCCTCGTCGCCGGCCCGCTCCGCCACACGCCGCAGGAGCTCGTAGGAGGCGACCTCGAGGTGCTCGAACGCGAACGCGAAGCCGGCCAGCTTGGCGGTGGTGTCCGGCTGGGCGCCGAAGAAGGTGCCCATGTTCACGCCGCCCAGGCGAAGGAGGACGTTCTTGAAGCGGGACGGCTTCGCGCCGTGCGCCTCGAGTCGGGCCGTCACTACGGCCTGGTGGCTGCGGGTCTCCTCGAGGTGGTCCCGAAACGCCTTCTCGAGCCCCGGCTCGCGTGCTACCAGCGGCCCTTGCTCGAGCAGCTGCAGCGCCTGTGACTCGATCGCGTGCGCATCTGAGAGGTAGCTCTCGAGCTGGCTTTCGAGGTCGTCCGGCTCGACCTCGCGCAGCGAGGCGGCGACGGCCGCGTCGAAGCTCGCCGCGAGGCGCTCGGCCATCGCGCTCTCCTCCTCGCGGATCGAGCGCGCCGCGGACGCGGTCTCGGCGTCGCCCGCGCGGTCCGCGGCGAGCCCGAGCAGTTCGTGGGCGGCCAGCTCCAGGTGCTCGTAGGAGAACGCGTGGGCGGTGAGCTTGCCGGGGGTGTCCGGTTGGGAGCGGGCGAACAGGACCATGCCGAAGCCGCCGGCGCGGCCGGCCACGTCCTTCACCGTCGACGGCTCCGCGCCGTGCGCGGCGAGCCGGTCGCGAACCCGGCTCTCGTGCGACTCGGTCTCGACCAGGTGCTCGCGGAAGGCGCCGGCCAGCTGCTCGTCGCCGGCGATCTCGGGCGCCCTTCGCATCTGCGTCAGGGCCTGTTCCTCGATCGAGTGGACGTCCGTGAGGTACTTGACGAGCTGTTCTTCGAGGTTCTCGGGCACGCAGGATCGGTACCCCCGCCCGGGGCGGCGAAACTACGCCGCGCGGATCTGACGCTCGCGGTCGGGGCGGTCCTCCGGGATCTCCGGGACCTTCGGGTCGGGCTCCGGCACGTCCGGCGCGCCCGGCTCGGGCTGCTCGGGCGGCGACGGCTCGGGCACGGCCGGCCCGGGCTCCGGCGCGGGCGGCGGCGAGGGCGGGGGCGTCGTGGGCGCGTCGGGCGGCGTCGTCGGGCCGGGCATCGGCTCGTCGGGCACGGGCGGCTGAGGGACCTCCATGTCCTCGTGCTGCCCAGCCCGCGGCGCGAGAAACCCGTTAGGTGAAGCGCGGCAGTATCTCGCGCGCGTAGGCCTCGAAGAACTCGTCGTGCCCGCCGCCGATCTGGTGCACGTACAGCTCGTCTACGCCGGCGTCCGCGAACTCCTGGATGGCGTCGGCGTGGCGCTCGAGGTCCGGCCCGCAGGGGATCGCCTCCCCGAGCATCTCCTCCGTCACGAGCTCCGTCGCCTGCTCGAAGTGCTCCGGCGTCGGCAGCACCTGGGCGAGCTCGCCCGGCAAGCCCTCGCTCGGCCACAGGCGGTGGACGGTCTTGCGCGCCTCCGCCTCGTCCGACCCGTAGCAGATCTTCAGCCCGCCCTGGACGAGCTTGTCGCCGCCGCCCCCGGAGCGGTAGCGCGAGATCAGCTCCTCGTCCGGCATCGTGATGCAGTAGCCGTCGCCGACGCGGGCCGCCACGTCCACGGCCTTCGGACCGAAGCCCGACACGAGGATCGGCGGCGGCGTGTCGGGGAGCGTGAAGAGCCGGGCGTGCTCGACGCGGTAGTGGCGTCCCTCGTGATTCACGGTCTCGCCGCCCCACAGCTTCCGGATGACCTCGATCGCCTCCTCGAGCATCTCGAGCCGGACGTCTGCGATCGGCCAGCGGTCGCCGAGGATGTGCTCGTTGAGCGCTTCACCGCTCCCCACCCCGAAACGGAAGCGCCCCTCGAGCAGCACGGCGGCGGTGGCGGCGGCCTGGGCCATCACCGCCGGGTGGATCCTTACGGTCGGGCAGGTGACCGCGGTGGTGACCGGCAGGTCCGTCGTCACCGCGAGCGCCCCGAGCACACCCCACACGAAGGGCGATTGGCCTTGGGCGTCGTTCCAGGGGTGGTAGTGGTCCGAGATCCAGAGCCCGTGGAAGCCGGCTCGCTCGGCGGCGCGGGCCTGGTCGAGGAGCTCCGTCGGCGCGAACTCTTCGGTGGCGAGGAAGTAGCCGATCCTCACCCGCGCCGCCCGTCAGCGCTCAGCCGGAGAGGCGCTTGCGCAGCAGGTCCTTGCCCTGCTCGGCGCCCTTGCGACTCTCTCCCTGTGCGCGGCGGAAAAAGTCCGCGAGCTCCGAGTCGCCCTCGCGCTCGGCGTCCTCGATGTAGGTCTCGAGCCGCAGCACGTTGCTCAGGCACGCCTCGGTGAACCAGATGACGTTGTAGTCCTTGTCCTTCGTGCCGGTGACCTGCCCACCCTCGGTCGCCATAGAGACCTCCTTGTTGGTTTCACGCGTACGTACCCAGCGGCGGGCGACGTACACCGGCGCCGCTAGAGGCCCGTTCGGCGCCCCACGCGGCTGAGCAGCTCGCGCACGCGGAGGGGTCCGCCGGTGTCCGCCGCGAGGGGCGGCGTGTCGAGGCCCGCCCGCTCGCGCATCCCGTCGAGCAGCTCGAGCAGGGCCTCGTCGGCGCCGCGATCCGGGTTCCAGCCGAGCTCTTCCCGGGCCCTGGCGGTGTCCATGAGCGGCACGGCAAGGCCCATGTCGAGCCAGCCCGGCTCGGAGGGCTGGAGGCGCAGCCGAAAGCTGGCGCGCGCCGCCGCCCGGAGCACGCGCGGCGGGACTCCCACCGGCCGGGCGCCGAGAAGGCGGCCGAGCTCGTCCGCGTCGAGCACCGGCTCGGCCGCGATGTTGAAGGCCCCGCGCACATCCTTCACGGCGGCCAGCCGGTATGCCTCACCTGCGTCGCGAGAGTGCACCGCCTGGAAGCGGAGCCGCTCCGTTCGCGGCACGACCGGGATCAGCTCGCGACGGACGAGCGCGCCGGGCAGGAAGGGGCCGGCGAAGAGCCGGCGGATGCCGGACGCCGCCTCCCGCTTGAAGATGAGCGCCGGGCGCAGCCGGACCACGCGCACGGACGGGCTCTCCCGCTCGAAGCGGTCGAGCAGGCGCTCGACCTCCGCCTTGTGGCGGGAGTAGAAGGACGACTCGATCCCGTTCGTCGGCCAGCTCTCGTCCACGCGCCGGTCCTTCGGTCCCGGCGAGTACGCGCCCACCGACGACGCGTACACGAGGGCCGGCACGCCCGCCGCCGCCGTCGCCGCGAACACACGGGCGCTGCCGTCGACGTTGGTGGCGCGGAGCGTCGCGTGGTCGCGCCCGGGCTGGATCAACCAGGCGAGATGCATCACGACGTCGGCGCCGCGGAAGTGCTCGGTGAGGTCGGTGCGCGCCACGTCGGCGGCCGCCCAGTCCGTCTTGGGATAGCGCGTGCCGGGCAGCCGCCGGGCTATGCCGCGGATCGAATCGACCGCCGGCTCGTCGGCCAGCGCCCTCAGGACGCTGGTCCCGACATTGCCGGTGGCTCCGACGACCACGACTCGCATAGCGCGCCGCTACCCGCGGATGGTCAGCGTGAGCGCGCCCGCGACGCCGTCGACCGGCGCCGCGTGCCCGAGCCACTCCGGCGCCCTCTGCCGGCGCCGTTCCGCCGCTCCGCGGCGGGGATCTCCTCGCGCGCCACGCCCCTCGCGAGCGTCGGGATCTGGCCGGCGAGGAACTTCGCCATGCGCTCCTCGTCACGGCGGATCGAGCGGGCGAGCTTGGCGGTGTCGGAGTCGCCGACCGACTCGGCGAGCGTCTCGATCGCCGTGTACGTCGCGATCTCCTCGTGCTCGTTCCAGAACTCCGTCTTCGCGTTCTTCAGCATCTTCTCGTGCTCGCCGGTGCCGCGGATCGCGTGCAGCGGGCCCTTGGCGGCCGACACCGCCTTCGACGCGGCGGAAGTGACCGCCGAGGCGGCCTCGCCCACCGGACCGGGCGCCGGCACCAGCTCGGCCTGACCGCCGAGCCGCTTGATGCGGCGCTCCACCTCGCGGGCGTGGCGCTTCGTCTCCGTCAGGTGCTGCCGCAGGCGCTTCTTGTACGGCGGCCTGGTCGTCATGGAGATGTGAGCCTGGAGCGCCGTCTCGAGCTCCTTCTCCTTGCCGTACGCCTCGTTGAGGTACTGGATCAGCTTCAGGTCACGTGCGGTCTGTTCGGCCATGTCGGATCGCTACCCGGCAGAAGGGGCGCGAAACTGAGTGCGGGCGCGTTGGCCTACCGGTAGAGCGGCCGGTCCTCGTACGGTTCGGCCGCACCCCGGCGGCGGTCGGACGCCAGCATGAAGAGGCCGATCACGAGGCCGAGCACGCCGACGAGCATCAGGATCAGGCCGGCCGTCTCGATCGAGATCCCGGCCACCCTCGCGGTGACGGCGAACTTCAGGATCGCCCCGACCGCGATGAGAAATATGGACATTCCGATTGTCATGGGGTCTCGTTTCCTGCCGACCGGCCGATTCCTACGACCGCATCCGCATGAGCTTGTAGGCGAGAACCGCCGCGGCGATGCTGACGACGATGGCTACGAGCAGCGCCCGCATCACCGACGGGCGATCGCCTTGGAGGCGCTTCGCGACGGTGTTCTTGACGAACCCGGCCATCCGCGGCTAGCTCGCCGCCGCGGGCTTCTTTCGCCGTCCGCCGCCTGAGCGCGCCTTCGACTTGCCGGACCCGTCGCTGCCATCCGTCTCGGCGCGACGTCGGGACCGCTGCGCCGGACGGCGCTCCTCCTCCTCCTCCTTCTCTTCTTCTGATTGCTCTTCCTGCTCGCCGGCCTGGACGTCTTCGATGTCGCTGTAGTCGCGGCCTTGGTCGTAGTCCTCGGGATGCTCCTCGACCAGCTCGCCTTCCTCGATCCGGCCCCGCCAGGCGCCCGTCTCCTGCTCCTGCATCTCGATGAACGCCTTGAACCGATGCAGATCGGCACGCGCCGCCCGCTTCACGTGCCGGGCCCCGCGCGCGAACTTCTCGATCAACGAGCCCGGATCGACGTCGAACGTCAGCTCGATCCTGGTCAGCCGCGGCGCCAGCTCGTGGAACGTCACCACGCCCGTGTGCGTGATGCCCTGCGACACCCGCCACTTGATCCGCTCATCCGGACGCTGCGTCTCGATATC
>Ga0081538_10001295_pt1 | contig 25919 bp, 30 predicted proteins | sample TabmetS5T2R1_FD_71022 | JGI IMG/M metagenome (GOLD analysis project Ga0081538, IMG submission 71022) | Tabebuia heterophylla rhizosphere microbial communities from the University of Puerto Rico - S5T2R1 | ecosystem: Host-associated > Plants > Roots > Rhizosphere ... | reverse complement strand
TTTCATCACGCGAACGAACCCACGTGATGAAAGTCGGCACTCGCCGCGGCCGATTCTGGGTCGCACAACGGGGGCCCCGAGGACGACAGCGCTCAGCAGGCTGCGCTGAACGAAGCGGACTCGAAAACCGTTTCGGGCCTCTGGGTCCGACGAGGGTTCGAATCCCTCCCCCTCCGCCTCCTCGTTATCGCCGGAGCGCGACCATGCGGATCCGGTTGTTCTCCGCGTCCGCGATATAGAGGTTGCCGTCCGGCCCGATCGCGACGCCGGCAGGGATGTTGAGCTGGGCCTTCGTGGCGGGACCGCCGTCGCCCGAGTACCCCCCCTTGTCGGACCCTGCGACGGTCGTGATGATCCCCTCCGGCGTCACCATACGAACGCGGTTGCTGCCGCCGGGCGGCTCGTCTTGGGGGCCCCCGCTGCCCGTGTGGTCGTGGGTTCCGATGTAGATGTTCTCCTCCTCGTCGATCGCGACGTCGAGCGGCCCCAGAAGTCCCGCCTTGGTGGCTGGGCCGCCGTCGCCCGAGAATTCGGCCTCGCCGCTACCGGCGACCGTGCGGACAAGCCCTCTCGCGTCGATCATCCGAACGCGGAGGTTGTCGTGATCGGGGAAGAGAAGGACGCCTCCCCGGCCGAGTGCGAGTCCGGCCGGGGAGTGGTCGCCGGGCACGTACTCGTCATCGGCGAACCGGAACCGCGCCTTGGCCGCTGGAGTTCCGTCCGGTGTGAGCCCGGCGGTGCCCGTCCCGGCAACGGTCGTGATCGTGCCGCCCCCGTCCACCTTACGGATGCGGAAGTTGTTGGAGTCGAGGAAGTACAAGGTTCCATCTCGGTCGACGGTGACACCGACGGGATAGTCCAGCGAGGCTTCGGTCGCGAGCCCGCCGTCTCCCGAGAATCCCACGGCGCCACTCCCGGCGACCGTCGTGATGGTTCCGTCCTCGTCGACCATCCGAATCCGGTGGTTACCAGCGTCCGCGATATAGAGCGTCCCGTCGGGACCGGCCGCGATGGCGTCTGCGGAGCTCAACTTCGCCTCGGTAGCCGGGCCGCCGTCGCCCGAGAAGCCACGCTGCGCGTCGGCGGTTCCGGCCGCGATGGTCACGATGCCGGACGTGTCGACCTTCAGGACCCGGTAGTTGTGCCGCTCGGCGATGTAGAGATTGCCCGCGTCGTCGAAAGCGAGGTCGGTCGGGAGCTGCAGCTCGGTTTTGTTCGCGGGGCCGCCGAGACCGCCAGACCCGTACCGTCCCGTGCCGACGACGGTCTTGATCGTTCCGGGGGCGACTTTCGGCGGCCAGCTCCCCTCGGCTTTCGACGCGCGCCGTTGCTCGCCGTCGTCGCCGCCGCACCCGCCGGCGACGGTCCCGGCGATCGCCGCGACCGCAATCCAGGCCTTCACCGGCACGGAACGACTCACCTCCTAGCGCGGCGCACGATCACCCGGCTGCTGCGCCTATGCGCGGCGCGGTCCAGTATCTGACGAGGTCGCGCCTTCGTCAAGGCGCCCGCCTGCGCGCGAGGTCGTCGTCTGATCTGCAGCCAGGCGCCGCACCGATCACGCTCGCGCACTACACGCACACGCTGCCGGACGCAATGGAACGCGCCCGCGAGCAGCTAGACGCGTTCTTGGTCAGGCCGCTGCGGATGCGACGCACAACCGCGAGGGCTGAGATTCATTCCCCCCTGCATTCCCCCGGGATACTGATTCCAGTTGTGATGCGGGATTGCGGCGGCGGCGGCGCGGTCTCGAAAACCGTTGTGGGCCTTTCGGTCCACCGAGGGTTCGAATCCCTCCCCCTCCGCTACCGCAAGCTCACTGGGCCGGCTTCACGCGGAAGCCGTTCGCAACGCCGCTGCCACGCCAGAACGTGCCCGTCGACACCCGCAGTCGCCACGGCCGTGGCAGCAGGCCGGCGAAGTCGTTTGCCAGGAATGACGCGAACCGTCTAGACGCTTGCGCACATGAAACGTCGCCGAAGGCGGTGATCACGTACGGGCCGCGCGGCAGGCGCAGCTTGCCGATGCGGTCGTCATTCAGCACGCGGAAGGTGCCCCGGCACTTGCCACCCGTGCTCGGGTGCCTGCCCCCGCCGCCGTTCGGTGGCAGGGGGCCGCTCCACGGCTTGATGCGGAAGCCGACGTAGCGGCTGCCGCGCATGAACGTGCCCGTGCTCGGGTCGACGAACCACGGCCGCGGCAGAACGCCGTCGAAATCCTGCAGGAACTGCGCGAAGTAGTCGGACGCCCGCGCGCAGGTGATGCGGCCGACGGAAAGCAGCGTTATGCGGTAGCGGCCCTTGCGGATCGCGAAGCTGCCGATCTGGTCGTTGTGCAGGACGGTGAAGTAGGACGAGCAGACGCGTCCCGACGGGGGCGTCGGCGGCGTAGGACTCGCCGCAGTGACACGGAAGCCCTGACCACCGCGCGTGAAGGTCGCCGTGCCGGCATCGACGCGCCAGCCCCCGGCCAGGCGGCCGTTGTAGTCCTCGAGGAACTCGCGAAAGAGCTCCGAGGCATCCGTGCAGGTGAGCGTGCTCGGGGTGAGCACGACGATCGTGTACGCGCCGGCGGGCAGGTAGAGCGCGCCGATGCTGTCGTTGTGCAGCACCTGGAAGGTGCCGGGACAGGTCGCTGCGCCGGTGGTCTGGGCTGAGGCGGTGGAGGCGGACGCACAGGCCCAGCAGGTGCCGGCCAGAGCGAGCGCGACGAGTGTGCGGATCCTTGAGCGCGCCATGCCGCACGTTACCGCACGTGACCAACTCGCTCGAAACCGTCGCCAGCGGCGGCGCCCCGTCGTCCTACGGGCCCAGGCCGCCGCTCTACCGATCCGACCAGACCGCCAGCTCGTTGCCGGCCGGATCGGTGAAGTGGAACCGGCGGCCGCCGGGGAACGAGTAGATCGGCCTCGCGACCGACCCGCCCGCCTCCGTAACCGCCTCGACGCTTCCCTCGAGGTCGTTCGAGTAGAGGATCACGAGCGGCCCGCCGGCGCGGACCTCGGGGTCGCGCCGGAGGCCGCCCACCTCCCCGCCGTCGCCCTTGATGCCGGCGTATTCGGGGCCGTAGTCCTCGAACGACCATCCGAAGGCCGTCGCGTAGAAGGCCTTTGCGACCTCGACGTCGGAGACGGCGAACTCGATGTAGTTGATCGTGTGATGGGCTGGGGCGGCGTCGCTCAACGTGGAACCTCGGCGTTCGAGTAGTGGGGCGATTCGAATGGGAACTGCTCCGTGACCCAGTCCCCCAGAGCGCGGTACAGCTTCTCGTAGTAGCCGCGCTCGTAGGCGTCCGGGGTCACCCACCAGCTGACGTCCACGTCGTGGCGCAAGAGCTCCTCCGTGAGCTCCGTGCGCCGTCCCATCGGGTACAGGTAGCAGCAGCCGAGGTAGCCGCCGTTGCTGTCGTAGACCGCATACGCGAAGGACGTTCCCTCCCGGAACTCCTGCTCGTGCCAGACCAGGTCGACGAAGTTGAAGTCCTCGGTCACCGGCTCGGTCGGCCAGCCGCCGCCGCGCGTCCTCTGGATCAGCTCGATGCTGGCGTTGATGCCGCGCACGTCCTCGGCGAGGTCGTCTCGCGTGAGCGCCCGCGCGACGAGATCCTCGTAGACGAGGCGCTTCGGCGCGGCGAACCCCGGCGGAAGCCGCAGTGACTTCGTCAGTCCCGCATAGTCCATGCGGGACTAGTAGCGGATCTTGCCCTCCAGGGTGATAGCGGTTTCGGGCGACGCTATCCGAGAGCCTCGAACCAGCGGCTACGCCTCGTACGACCCCGGCACCCAGGCCCGTGTGCTCACGCCGATCGCGTTCCACGCGTTGATCGCCACGATCAGGCTGACCAGCGCCCCGATCTCCTGCTCGGACAGCTCCGCCGCCGCGGCTTCGTACGCCTCGGAAGGAACGTGGTCCGCGGTCATCAGCGTGACCGATTCGGCGAAGGCCAGCGCGGCGCGCTCGCGGGCGCTGAAGTAGGGCGTCTCGCGCCAGGCGGGCAGCGCGTAGATCCGCTGTTCGCTCTCGCCGACGGCCCGCGCGTCCTTCGTGTGCATGTCGATGCAGTAGGCGCAGCCGTTCAGCTGCGAGGCGCGGATCCGGACCAGCTCGCGCAGCCGCGGGTCGAAGTCGACCCGGTCGAGCTCCTTCGTCGCTGCCTGGTCGAGCTGCCCCAGCGCGCGGATGAACCCGGCCGCGTGGGAGTCGAAGTCCAGCCGCACCGGAATCCCGGTCGTGGTTGTCATGAGTGCGACGCTAGCGGCGTATCGGCCCATTGCTAGGGTCCAATTCCATAGCCGATTCGTGGGCCAATCTTCAAGGTCTCGACCTGCACCTCGAGCCCGCCGGCCCGGGGCTTCGCGCCGGCCTCGAGGAGGCGCTGCGAGACGCAGTGCGGAGCGGGCGGCTGCCCGCCGGCGCGCGCCTGCCCTCCTCCCGCGCCCTCGCGGGCGATCTCGGCCTGTCGCGCAACACCATCGCCCACGCCTATGGCCAGCTCGTGGCGGAGGGCTGGCTCGTCGCGCGGACAGGGTCCGGCACGCGCGTCGCGGAGCGGGTGCCGGCGGCCGAGCCGAGCACCTCGCCGGAGCAGCCGGAGCGTCCCCGGCTTCGCTACGACCTCCGCGCCGGCACGCCGGATCTCACCGCCTTCCCCCGTTCGGCCTGGCTCGCCGCGGCGCGACGTGCCCTGAACGCCGCAGCGCCCGAGGTGCTCGGATACACCGACCCGGCGGGGCTTCCGGAGCTGCGCCAGGCGCTCGCGGGCTACCTCGGCCGCGCCCGCGGCGTCAGCGCGAGCGCCGACCGCATCGTCGTCTGCTCGGGCTTCACGCAGGGCCTCTCCCTCCTCTGCCAGGTGCTTCGCGCGCGCGGCGCCACGAGCTTCGCCATGGAGGCGTACGCCCACAGGCGCCACCGCGACGCGATCGCCGCGCACGGGTTCCGGCTGCGCGCCCTGCCGGTCGACTCGGGCGGCGCGTCCGTGGACCTTGGCGACGCCGACGCGGCCCTGCTGACGCCTGCCCACCAGTTCCCGCTCGGGACGACGCTGGCGCCCGCCCGCAGGACCCGCGCGGTCGAGTGGGCTCACGACGGCGGCGGGCTGTTGATCGAGGACGACTACGACGGCGAGTTCCGCTACGACCGGCGGCCGGTCGGCGCGATGCAGGCCCTGGCCCCGGAGCACGTCGTATATGCGGGCACGGCGAGCAAGGCGCTGGCTCCCGGCCTGCGGCTCGGCTGGCTCGTCCTCCCCTCCCACCTGATCGACGAGGTGACAGACGTCAAGGCGCGAAGCGACTGGCACACGAGCTCGCTCGACCAGCTTGCGCTCGCCGAGCTCATCGCCGGCGGCGAGTACGACCGGCACATTCGTCGCTCGCGGCTCGCCTACCGCCGGCGGCGGGACCGGCTCTCCGCCGCCCTGGCGGACGACGGTTCGGGCGTCGGCATTGCGGGCACCGCGGCCGGCCTCCACGCGCTGCTCGAGCTGCCGGACGGAAGGTCCGAGGCCGAGCTGGTCGCCCGCGCCGCGGGGCGCGGCCTCGCGGTCGAGGGTCTCGGCGACTACCGCGTGGGCGAGCACCGGCACGGTCCGGCGCTCGTGGTCGGCTACGCGACCCCGCCCGAGCACGCCTTCACCGCGGCGCTCGCCCGGCTCACCGCGACGCTCGCCGCCTGAGCCGAGCGACTCCGGGGAGTACCATGCTCCAGAAGGAGAGAGCCATTGGTCACGGTCGGCATCGCGCTGTTGGTCCTGGGCGCCGGCCTCCTTGTCGCCGAGGCCCATCTCCCCACGTACGGAGCGCTCGGCCTGGTCGGGCTCGGGGTGTTCGTCGCGGGCTCCGCGGTCGCCATCGATGCCGCGGGTGGCGGCGTGGTGCTCGTCGTGAGCGTGGCCGTGATGCTCTTCCTACTGGGGGCGGTCCTCCTCCGCTACGCGGGCGCCCAGGCCCTCCTCGCCACCCGGGGCCGCGTGCGCACCGGCGCCGAGGGCCTGGTCGGCCGGATCGGTGTGGTGCGCGCGGCGCCGGCTCCGCTTGCCCAGGTCTTCGTGGACGGCGCGCTCTGGCGGGCGCGGCCCTGCATGGACGGCGAGGAGTCCCTGCGGGAGGGTGATGCCGTCGTCGTGGAGCGCGTGCACGGCCTCACGCTGAGCGTTCGCCGCGCCGAGGAGTGGGAGCTCGAGCCATGACCGCCGTGCTGGTCGTCCTGGCGATCCTCGTCGTCACCCTGGTGGCGCTCGCGGGCGCCTCCGTCCGCATCCTCCGCGAGTACGAGCGCGCCGTGGTCTTCCGGCTCGGCCGCCTGATCGGGCAGAAGGGCCCGGGCATCGTGCTGCTGATCCCGGCGATCGACCGCATGGTGCGCGTGGACCTGCGCACCGTCACCTTCGACATCCCGCCCCAGGACCTGATCACCCGCGACAACGTGCCCGCGAAGGTCAACGCCGTGGCCTACTTCCGCGTGATCGACGCGATCAAGTCGGTCGTGGAGGTCGAGCGCTACCGGGCGGCGACCTCGCAGATCGCCCAGACCACGCTGCGCTCGGTGCTCGGCAAGGCCGACCTCGACATGCTGCTCTCCGAGCGTGAGCGCCTCAACGAGAGCCTCCAGCAGATCATCGACGACCAGACCGACCCCTGGGGCGTGAAGGTCACGACGGTCGAGATCAAGGACGTCGGGATCCCGTCGGCCATGCAGCGGGCGATGGCGCGCCAGGCCGAGGCCGAACGGGAGCGGCGCGCGAAGGTCATCAACGCCGAGGGCGAGTTCCAGGCGGCCGAGCGGCTCTACGACGCCGCGGAGATCATCAACCGCAACCCCGCCGCGCTGCAGCTCCGCTACCTCCAGACGCTCATCGAGGTGGGCGGGAACGAGAGCTCCACGATCGTCTTCCCGATGCCGATCGACCTGATCAAGCCGTTGCTGGAAGCGAAGGACGGCGGCGACGAGCAGCAGGAGCGGCCAAAGCAGCCCGAGCGGCTGGAACCGGGGTCCCCGCCGGAGAGCTAGTCCGGCTCCGGCAGCGGGAAGAGCGTCAGGAAGCGCTTCGCCGCCGGGCGGTCGCCATCGACCGCCAAGTCACCCGACCGCTCCGCGGCAGACAGCGGCATGCCCTGCCACAGAACCGCCGCGAGCGTCATGGGATCGCTCGCGATCGAGGCCGCCGCATCGGGCGCGTCGCCGCGCGCCAGCTTCAGCTCCCCGCCGGCCACCGTGGCGCGGAACGGTTGCCCGCCCAACACCAGCTCGACGATCGCATCGAAGCCGTCCGCCGGCTCGTGGTCGAAGAGCGTACGGAGCGCGATCACCGTCGAATCCACGCCGAGCTTGGGATCCCCGTCGGGCACCGGCGCGAACGTGCCCCAGCGGCCCAGCTCGAGCAGCACGGGCTCGAGCGCACGGCCGCGCTCCGTCAGCTCATACACGCGCGAGCCCGCCGGCGGCGCGAGTGTGCGGCGGCGCAGCACGCCGGACGCCTCGAGCTCCTTCAGCCGCTGCGCCAGCACGTCCGGCCCAACGTTCGGCAGCCCGGCACGCAGGTCGGTGAAGCGCTTCGGCCCCAGGATCAGTTCCCGCACCACGAGCAGAGCCCAGCGCTCCCCGACCACGTCGAGGGCCCGGGCGATCCCGCAAAGGTCTCCGTAGCTTCGCTTGGTCACTTGATTGGTTTTTCCAACTCCGTGATAGGGTACTCCAATCATCAGACGGCGACGACGAGAGGAGCACCGACGATGAGCGAGCGCGACGGATTCCAGCCCGGGGTCCCCTCCTGGGTCGACGTCATGGGACCGGACCCCCGCCGGCTGACCGCCTTCTACGGCACCGTCTTCGGCTGGGACTTCTCCGATCCGGGCCAGATGCCCGGCGACCCGCCGGGCGAGTACTTCGTCGCGACACTCCGCGGACGCGACGTGGCCGGCGTGGCTTCCCTCCCCGCGGACGCCAACGAGCCCGGCTGGAACACGTACATCGAGGTCGCTGACGTGGACGACACCGCGCGACGGGTCGAGGAGGCCGGCGGCACCGTGCTCGCCCCGCCCTTCGACGCGCCACCGGCGGGCCGCATCGCCGTCGTGGCCGACCCCAACGGGGCGTCGTTCGCGATCTGGAAGCCGGGCGAGCGTCGCGGCGCGCAACTCGTGAACGAGCCGGGCGCCTGGAGCATGAGCGCGCTCAACCCCGGCGACCGCGAGCGAGCCGCAGCCTTCTACGGCTCGGTGTTCGGCTGGACGGTCGACGCCTTCCAGCTCGGCGACGTCGAGGTGGGCCTCTTCCGCCTGCCCGGCTTCGTGGGCGGCGAGCCCGAGCAGCCGGTGCCGCGTGACCTGGTCGCCACCATGCTTCCGCAGCGCGAGCGCGGCGCCGGCTGGAGCGTCGACTTCTGGGTCGACGACGTCCACCGCGCGGCCGCGGCCGCCGCGGACAACGGCGGCAGCGTTCCCTCGCCGCCGGAGGACCTCCCGGGATTCCGGCAGGCCGTGCTGGCCGACCCGAACGGCGTGCCGTTCAGCGTGAGCCAGCTCATGCTCGACACGTAGCGGCGTCGCGGGCGCGGGAGTCGCGCCGGCGCAGCACCAGCGCGGCCGCGGCCGCGCCGGCCGCCATCAGGACGGCGCCTGTCAGCGCCGCCAGCTGCAGGCCGCTCACGAAGGCATCCGCGGCCGCCCCGAGCACCGAGCCGGGCAGCGACTCCCCCGCTCCCGCGGCGCCGCCGAGCGTGTCGCGGGCGGCCGAGGCTGCCTCGCCGGGCAGGCCGGGCGGCAGGGCGTCCTCCACCTCGGCCCGGTACACGGCCGTGCCGATCGACCCCAGGAGCGCTATCCCCAGGGCGCCGCCCAGCTCGCCGCCGGTCTCGGAGATCCCGGACGCCGCGCCGGCCCGTTCGGGCGGAGCCGTCCCGACGATCACGTCCGTGGCGATCGTCCCGATCGCGCCCGCGCCGAGCCCCATCACCAGCGAGCCGGCCACCAGCACGGCGAGCGCCGATCCGTCCGAGACGAGCACCAGCAGCGTCAGGCCCGAGGCCGCGACGGTCATGCTGCCCGCCAGCACGGAGCCCGGCCGCCACCGGGAGGCGACCGCCGGGGCCAGCATCGACCCCGCGATGCTGCCCACCAGCGCCGGGATGCTCCAGATCCCTGCCTCGAGCGGCCCCATGCCCCTCACGAGCTGCAGGTACTGCGCCACGAACAGCAGCATCCCCGCCATCACGAACGTCGCCAGGACCATGGCCGCGATCGAGATCCGGATCGCCGGCGCCCGGAACAGGCGCAGGTCGATGAGGGGATCCTCCGCGCGCCTCATGCGGCGCACGAAGACCGCCCCGAGCGCCAGGCCCGCCGCGATGGCGACCGCCGCCGCCCCGTCCAGCCCGTGCTCGGCCACCCGCTTGACGCCGTAGATCGCCGTCAGCAACGCCGCCACCGACAGCCCCGCGCCGATCAGGTCGAACCGACCCGGCGCCGGGTCGCGCGACTCGGGCAGAAGGCGCGGCGCCAGCACCAGCATCAGCGCCATCACGGGCACGTTCAGGAGGAACACCGAGCCCCACCAGAACTGCTCGAGCAGCGCGCCGCCGACCAGCGGCCCCACCGCCGCACCGGCCGCGAAGCAGCTCATCCAGATCCCGATCGCCTTGGTGCGGCGGCGCTCGTCGGGGAACAGGCTGCGGATCAGCGACAGCGACGAGGGCGCCAGCGTGGCGCCCGCCACGCCCAGGACGGCGCGCGTCGCGATCAGCATGGCGGCGCTCGTGGAGAAGGCCGCCAGGGCCGACGCCGCGGCGAACGCGAACCCGCCGATCATGAGTAGCCGCCGCCGGCCGATCCGGTCGCCCAGCGTCCCCATCGTGATGAGCGAGCCGGCGATCAGGAAGCCGTAGATGTCCGTGATCCACAGAAGCTCGGCGCTGGATGGCCGCAGGTCCTCGGTCAGCGCCGGCACCGCCAGGAACAGCACCGACAGGTCCATCGTCACGAGCAGGGTCGGCAGGGCGAGCACGGCGAGCCCGACCCAGGCTCGCCGTCCGTCTGAGGGCTTCGTCTGGTTCATGCAACGTGCAGACGATCCGCACGCGAGAACTCATCGGTCCAAGGCCGGAGGCAGCCCGAAGGCCGCGAACAGGTGCGGCTCGAAGGCGGTCATCTCCACCAGCCGCCCGCCCTCGAAGCGCAGGACGTCCAGCGCCATCGGCCGGAACTCGGTGTCGCCCGGCTCCCGCACGTAGTTGGCGGCGCCGGGCTGCCGGTTGGCTCGCACCGGGACCAGCCTCAGCTCGCCGATCACATCGGGCGAGCCGAAGCCGTGGGCCGTGAGGTAGCTCATGATCTCGTCGCGGCCCTCAACCCAGGTGGGCAGCGGCGGCATCGAGAAGCTCGCCTCCTCGCTGAGCAGCTCCGCGAAGCCCGCCACGTCGGCCCGCTCGTGGGCCTCGATGTAGCGCCGCAGCAGCTCCCGCTCCTCGCCGCTCGGCGCCGTCTCGCGCGCCCAGTCGGCCCGCCGGGCCGGCAGGCGCGCCTGCAGCGTCTCGCGTGCGCGCTGCAGCGCGCTGTTGGCCGACGCCACGCTCGTGTCGAGCAGCGAGGCCGCCTCCTTCGCCGGCCAGCCGAGCACGTCGCGCAGGATCAGCACGGCCCGCTGCGTCGGCGGCAGGTGCTGGATGGCCGCCATGAAGGCGAGCTCGATCGTCTCCTTGGCCACCAGTCTCGAGTCAGGCCCCGCCTCGGTGTCCGCGATCTCCTCCAGCAGGTGGTCCGGATAGGGCTGGAGCCACGGGATCTCGCCGAAGCCGCCACCGACCTCCACGGGCTGCGCCCGCCGCCGCGCCAGCGCGTCGAGGCAGGCGTTAGTGGCGATCCGGTAGAGCCAGGTGCGAAACGAGGAGCGACCCTCGAACCCCTCCCGGTTTCGCCACGCCCGCAGGAACGTCTCCTGGAGCAGGTCCTCCGCGTCCTGGAGCGAGCCGAGCATGCGGTAGCAGTGCACCTGCAGCTCCCGGCGGTGCCGCTCGAACAGCGCGGCGAACTCCGCCTCGTCCCGCGGCAGGCTCATCGCCCGGGGCGCGCGACCACGCACATCACCGGTCCCGTGTCGAGCTGCGCGGCCAGCGGCTCCTCTGCGGCGAAGCCGAACCCGCCGAGAGCCGCCGCCACCTCCTGTCCGAACCCGCGCGCGTCGGCGGCCCGCGTCCAGCCCGGCGCCTGGTTGAACACGTAGAGGGCGCCGCCCGGCGCCAAGTACTCGCGCACCACGTCCAGCGCAGCGCCCGAGCGCCACAGCGGCGCCACGTGCACGCCGAACACCTTGTCGAAGCGCTCCTCGCCGAAGCGCGCCCGCTCGAGCGCGACCCTCTCGAACACCGCCCGCCCGGCGGCCACGTGCTCCTCGTTTCGCCGCTCGGCCATCGCGATCATCTTGGCCGAGCGGTCGATCGCCGTCAGCCGGCCGCCGTCGAGCCGCTCGCACACGAGCGAGGCCGCCACGCCGTGGCCGCAGCCGACCTCGAGCACGCGGTCGGTCGGCCGCACGTCGAGGAGGTCCACGGCCCAGGCCTGTCGCGGCGAGGCGGTCACCGGCCCCGGCGCGAGGCGAAGAAGTCCCGCAGCAGCTCCGCCGACTCGGCGGAGAGCAGCCCGCCCGCCACGTCGGGCCGGTGGTTGAGCCGCGGCTCGTCCAGCACGTCGAGCACGCTGCCGGCGGCGCCCGCCTTCGGGTCGGGCGCCGCGTAGACCACGCGCGGCACGCGCGCCAGCACGATCGCGCCGGCGCACATCGCGCAGGGCTCGAGCGTGACGTAGAGGACCGTGTCGAGCAACCGCCACCCCTCGAGGTGCCGCGAGGCCTCGCGCAGGGCGAGGATCTCGGCGTGCGCGGTCGGGTCGCCGCGCAGCTCGCGCTCGTTGCGGGCGGCGGCGATCACCTCGCCGCCGTGCGCGACCACGCACCCGATCGGCACGTCGTCGTGCCCTACGGCCCGCTCCGCCTCGCGCAGGGCCAGCCGCATGTAGTACTCGTCGCGCGGGAAGAACGTGCTCACGGGCGCAGCACCAGGCGCCGCCCGAGGTAGCGCTCGGCCGGCCCCACGCCGCCGAGGAGGCCGGCCCGGCCCGCCAGCCGGACACCGGCGGCCGCCAGCGACATCGGTGAGGGGCGGCCGCCGCCGAGCGCCCCGCCGTCGATCAGCTCGAGGTACCAGTCGATCGTGTCCTGCAGCGTCCGGTCGAGCGACCGGGCCCGGTGACCGAGCTCGCGCCGCGCCTTCGCGGACGAGAAGCGCCAGTTCTGCGCCATGAGCACGATCCCCTCGGACAGTCCCGGCATCGGTAGCCCGAGCGCCTCGACCGCCCGGGCCGCGGCGCCGGTCCCGGCCGGGAGCACCACGAGCGGATGGTGCACGCCGGAGAGCTCTGCCACCCGCTCGAGCAGGTCGACCCAGCGCACGTCCCGACCGCCCAAGACGTAGCGCTCGCCGGGGCGGCCGCGCTCGGCGGCGCGCAGGTGGCCCCGGGCGACGTCGCGGACGTCGACCGCGTTCGTCTCGCCGTCCACCACGGCGGGCAGCCGGCCGCGCACGTAGTTGCCGACCATCCGGTTTGAGGTCGTCGCCGGGCGCGAGCGGTCGAGCGGCGGCCCGAACACGTAGGAGGGGTTCACGACCACCACCTCCACCCGCAGGCGCGCGCCGGCCGCGAGCGCCTCCGCCTCGCCCTCGTGCTTCGCATCGGGATAGGTCAGGCCCAGGCCGCCGCCGCGGTAGACGTCCTCCTCGGTACCGGGCCGCCCCGGCGGCGCGGGGCCGATCCCGGCCACGCTCGAGGTGAGCACCACTCGCCTGACGCCCTCGGCCGCCGCCGCTTCCACGGCCACGCGGGGCGAGAGCGCGTTCATCTGCCAGACCCGCTCGGGCGGGCGGGAGCCCACGTAGCCGGCCGAGTGGAACACGATCTCGCAGTCCCGGAACGCCCGGCGGAGCGACGCGCGGTCGAGCACGTCCGCCTTGACCGGCTCCACCTCCACCGCAGCCGTCAGGCCGGCGAGCCGCTCCTCGTCCCTGTAGGTGACCCGCGGGGCCCCGTACGACTCGCCCGCAAGGTTCGCCACGTGCGCGCCGATGAACCCAGTGGCGCCCGTTATGCAGACGGTCACAACTTCCCCATAGGCGAGTTGTTGGAGCCTTCGTACACTGCCTCGGGCACGCTAACCCAATGCCGCCACGCCTCCATCTCCTAGCGATCTGCGCCGTCCTGGCGCTGCTCACGACGGCCGCCCCGGCCGTGGCGGCGGACTACGTGCCGGGCGAGGTGGTCGTGAAGTACGAGGACTCGCCAAGGGCCAAGGTGCACCAGATCCGTGACGGTGACTCGGTGCGCGAGACGATCGCCGAGCTGCGCGACAACCCGCGCGTGAAGTACGCGGTGCCCAATCACATCGCGCGCGCGGCCCAGTTCTTCCCGGACGACCCGGGCTTCCGGCGCCAGTGGAACCTGCACGAGCCGTGGGGGATCGGCATGCCGGAGGCCTGGTCGCTGGCCGAGCTGGCCGGCGCCCCGGGCGGCAGCGGCGCGGTCGTGGCCGTGCTCGACAGCGGCGTGGCGTTCGAGCGCTACAAGAAGTTCCGGCGCGCGCCCGACCTCCGCAAGAAGACCTTCGTGCGCGGCTACGACTTCATCGACCGCGACCGCCATCCGAACGACGTGTTCGGTCACGGCACGCACGTGGCCGGCACGATCGCTCAGGCCACCAACAACGGCGAGGGCGCCGCGGGCATCGCCTACGGCGCGCGGATCATGCCGCTGCGCGTGCTGGACTCGGCGGGCTCGGGCGACTCGGTGGCGATCGCCAAGGCGATCCGCTACGCGTCCCGGCGGGGAGCCGACGTGATCAACCTCAGCCTCGAGTTCGAGCTCGACGTGGTGGCCTCGGAGATCCCCGAGATCCTGGCCGCCATCCGCTTCGCCCACCGTCGCGGCGTGCTGATCGTGGCCGCGGCCGGCAACGGGTTCGGCCGGCGCGTGGCGTACCCTGCGCGCGCGGACCGCGTGATCGCCGTGGGCGCCACCACGCGCAACGGGTGCCAGTCCGACTACTCGAACCGCGGCTCCGACCTCGACATCGTGGCGCCCGGCGGCGGCGTGGACGCCGAGCCCCGGAGCGCCCAGGAGCTCGAGCTCTGCGACCCGGACTCCTCGACCGACTGGATCTTCCAGGAGACCTTCCGCGGCAACAGCGTGCGGCGCTTCGGGCTGCCGGGCGGCTACGAGGGCACCTCGATGGCGGCGCCGCACGTGAGCGCGATCGCGGCGCTCGTGATCGCCACCGGCAAGCTGGGCCCGGAGCCGGGCCCGGAGGCGATGCAGAACCACATCCAGGCCACCGCGCGCGACCTCGGCGCGCCCGGCTTCGACCACCGCTACGGGCACGGCCTGGTCGACGCGGCGCGGGCGCTGCGCTGCCCGGCCTTCACGCCCTGCTGATAGCCCCCCGGGCCTAGGTGGTCCGGATGATCATCACGCTGCACGGAGCGTGATGGGAGACCTTGTTCGGCACGCTGCCGAGCAGGAACCGCTTCGCGCCGGTCATCCCCTTGTTGCCGACCACGATCAGGTCCGCGTTCTGCTCCTCCGCCACGTCCAGGATCGCGTCGGCGGGGTCGCCCTCGCGCGCGTGCGTCTCCACCTCGACGCCCTCCTCCTTGATCGCGTCCCCGGCCTCCTCGAGCGTCGAGCTGACGTCCTCGCGCGGGTTGACCATCCACTGGAGGTCGTCCGGCACCTGCTGGCGCTCCTCGCGCAACCGTCCCTCGGGCACCGGCTCGTAGGCGCTGACCAGGTGGATGGTCGCCCCGAGGCGCTTCGCCAGGTCCGTGGCCTGCCGCACCGCTTCCTTGGCGGTGTCGGACCCATCGGTGCCCACGACCATGGAGTCGAACATCGGCGGCATCATATGGGTTGGCTGTCCGGCCAGTCTGCGGTTAGGGTTTGGTGTGATGACCGAACCAACCAAGTGCCTGACCGTCGACGATCACCCGATGGTGAGACAGGGACTGAGCCTCATGTTCGGGGACACCCCCGACCTGGAGCTGGTCGGTCACGTGCAGAACGGCGAGGAGGTGGTGGAGGCCGTCCGCCGGCTGCGTCCCGAGGTTGTGATCATGGACGTCCGGCTTCCGGGCATCGACGGCATCTCCGCGATCAAGCGGATCGCCGAGGCCAGCCCCGAGGTGAAGACGGTCATGTTCTCGGCCTACGGCGACAAGCGGCTGCTCTCCGACGCCATCGCCGCGGGCGCCCGCGGCTACGTGATGAAGGGCTCGCCGCCCGAGGATCTGCTTCGCGCCATCCGCACGGTGGTGGCGGGCAAGCCGTTCGTGGACCCGTCGCTGTCGCCCGCCCTCCTGATGTCGCAGGTAGGCCCCGACGCCCCGCTGTCGGAGCGCGAGCGGGAGATCCTCCAGCTGCTCGCGGAGGGCCTCCACACGGAGGAGGTGGCGCGGCGCATCGGCCTCTCGACCGAGACCGTGAAGTCGGACACGAAGCGCGCCATCCTGAAGCTCGAGGCCGACACGCGGGTGCACGCCGTGGCCATCGCGCTGCGGCAGGCCATCATCGAGTAGAGGCCCGGCGGTGGAGATCCCCCGCTTCTGGCTCGTCGTGCAGATCCTGATCGTGATCTTCACCCTGATCGGCGCCGTCATCGCGATCACCAAGCTCGCCTGACGGCAGCTCGATCGCCCCGCGTCTTCGCTCGGCGTCGGCCTGCTCGATCGGCTTGACCCAGAACTCCTCCACGCCGATGGTGATCAGCGACAGGATCGGCACGGCCACGAAGAGGCCGACGAACCCGAACAGCTGACCCACCACGACGACCCCGATGGCGACCATCGCCGGGTGCAGGCGGGTGCGATTGGCCATGACCACCGGGATCGTCACGTTGCTCTCGAGCTGCTGCACGAGGATGTAGACCGCCAGCGTGACCAGGGCCTTGCCGGGCGAGTCGGTGAGCGCGAACAGCACGGGTGGGATCGCGCCGGCGATGGAGCCGAAGTAGGGCACCACCACGAGCAGAGCGGACAGGACCGCGAAGAAGATCGCGAGGTCGAGCCCGATGATCGTCAGCCCGATGTAGAGGAAGACGAAGGTGACGAGCATGTCGATCGCCACCCCCTCCATCCAGCCGATCCACGAGCGGCGCAGGCGATCGAGCACGTGGCGGATGTGGTCGCGCCGGCGCGGCGGGAACAGGGTCACGAGGCCGCCCACGAGCGGGTCGGGGCGTACGGCCATGTAGTAGGCGGTGATCAGGATCAGGACGAGCGCGGCGAGGATGCCCGCCACGTTCAGGCCGATCTCGGTGATGGGGCCGATCAGCCGTTGCGGGTTCTCCGTGTAGCGCTCGACGAACTCCTGCACCCGGTCGCCGACCTCGCCGGGGTCCTCGCCCGCGATGTCCGCGTAGGTCTCCTCGAGGTCGCCCACGATCCGCGGCACGTCGTCGGCGAACTGCTCCGCCTGGTCCACGAACGGCGGGATCAGCAGGTAGATCACGAGCGCCAGCACGGTGACCCCTCCGAGCAGGGCGACGAGCGCGCCGACCGCTCGCGGCACCTTGCGGCGCTCGAGCCGGTCGGCCGCGGCGGCGAGCGGGATCGCGAAGATGATCGTGACCAGGATCGCCAGCAGCAGCGTGACGAGCTGGCGGAAGAGGAGGCCGAACAGCAGCAGCCCGGCCGCGAGCAGGACCGCTCGATAGGCGACGTGGGGGGTGCGTTCCTCGGGCGTCACGGGAACGGGTCGTAAGGTCGTCAGGGCCCCGGAAACGACGAACGGGCGCCGTCCGGCGCCCGCTCGCGAATCCCTGCTGTGGCGCTCAGCTTAGGTGCGCCGCTCGAGGTCGGCCACATCCTGGGCCTTCTCGTCGGCCCGATCCTGGGCCTCGGCGAGCTTCTCCTTCTCCTCGCCCTTGCGCTCTTCGCGGCGCCCCTGGGAGCGCATCGACGGGTCGCCGGTCAAGTCGCCGGCGGCCTTCTTCGCGCGTCCCGTGATCTTGTCGAAGATGCTCATGTCGACCGCGTACCCCGTCCGCGCGGGCGAAAAACCCCTGTAAGTTCCCGGCCCGTGACGAACGAGGAGGCGCACCGGCTCGCGCGCGAGAAGGGGGTGTCGAGGCCTCTCTACGCGCTGGTTCGCGGGCTCGCGGCGCCGTTCATGCGGGTCTGGTTCCGGATGCACGTGTCGGGTGCCGGGCACATCCCGGAGTCCGGCGCCGCGATCGTCGCGCCCAACCACAAGAGCTTCTGGGACTCCTTCTTCATCGGGGTCTGCACACGCCGCCACCTGCGCTTCATGGCGAAGACCGAGCTGGTGCAGGCGCGCTACGGGCCGCTGCTGGTCAGGCTGGGCGCCTTCCCCGTGAGGCGCGGCGAGGCCGACGCCGACGCCCTCGAGACGGCCCGGACGATCCTGAGCCAGGGCGGCCTGCTCGCGCTGTTCCCGGAGGGCACCCGCATCCGCGACCCCGACGAGCTCGGCCACCCGCGCCGCGGCGCCGGCCGGCTGGCGCTCGAGACCGGCGCGCCTATCGTGCCCGCCGCCATCGCCGGCTCGGAGCACCTCTTCCTCGGCCCGCTGCCCAGGCCGCGCCGCGTGCAGGTGGCGTTCGCCGAGCCGGTCCGGATGGCCGAGCTGACCGCCACGCCCGAGGAGGCCGCCCGGCTGGTGGAGGAGATGGTCTGGCCCGAGGTGGAGGGCGAGTTCCGCCGCCTGCGGGCCCGGCCTGGCCTGATCGCGGCGGGGCTGGCGGCGCTCGGCATCGGGGGCGGCGCGCTGGTGCGGCGCGGCCGGCGACCGCCGAAGCGGCGGCTGCCGCTCCCGAGGCGGCGGCAGCGCTCGCGCGCGCCCTGGCGGCGGTGACCGCCCCGCCCGACATCCCAGGCGCGCGGCACCGCTTCGCCGAGATCCACACGGCGGACGCCGGCCGCCTCCGGGTGCACTACGCCGACGCGGGCGACGGCCCGCCGCTCCTCCTGCTCCACGGCTGGCCGCAGCACTTCTGGTGCTGGCGCCGCGTCGTGCCGCTGCTGGCGGACGACTTCCGGCTGATCTGCCCCGACCTGCGCGGCTTCGGCTGGTCCGACGCCCCCGGCCGCGGCTACGACAACGAGTCCTTCGCGGCCGACGCCGTGGCCCTGCTCGATGCGCTGGGGATCGAGCGGGCGGGCGTGATCGGTCACGACTGGGGCGGCTTCAGCAGCTTCCTGGTGGCCCTGCGGCACCCCGCCCGGGTGCGCGCGCTGCTGGCCCTGAGCACGCCGATCCCATGGCTTCGCCCCTCCCCGCGGATCGCCGCCGCGACCTGGCGGACGTGGTACGCGTGGATGCTCGCGGGCGTGGGGCGCGAGGCGGTCAGGCGGCGGCCGGGCTTGGTCCGGCTGATGCTTCGCCGCGGCACCTCCGACGAGGCGATCGACGAGCACGACGCCGAGCTGTACGCCGCGCCGCTGCGCGAGCCCGCCCGCGCCGAGGCCACCCAGCTGCTGTACCGCAGCTACGTGAGCTCGGTCCTGACCATGGCCGCGCGCCGCTACGTGGGCCTGCGCCTGACCGTGCGGACCCGGCTGATCGTGGGCCGGAGCGACCAGGCCGTGCCCAAGCTGGTGGTGCAGGGCTTCGAGCCCCACGCGGACGACATGCGCCTGCAGATGGTCGACGGCGGCCACTTCCTGCCCGAGGAGCGGCCCGAGCTGGTGGCGGAGGCCGCGCGCGAGCTCTTCTAGGCCATCCGGGCGCGGGGTTACGGTGGCCGGCGTGCGTCTGATCGTCGCCCGCTGCGAGGTCGTCTACACAGGCCGGCTCACCGCCGTCCTGCCGGAGGCGCTGCGGCTCGTCATGGTCAAGTCGGACGGGTCGGTGATGGTGCACGCCGACACCGGGGGCTACAAGCCGCAGAACTGGATGACCCCTCCCACCGTGATCGAGGAGGAGCCCGGGCTGATGGTGGTTCGCAAGCGGGCCGGGGCCAGCGAGGACCGGCTCGAGATCCGCATCGCCGAGGTGGTCTCGGACGTAACCCACGACATGGGCGAGGCGGCGGCGCTCGAGAAGGAGGGCGTCGAGCGCGAGCTGCAGGAGCTGCTCGCCGACGCGCCGCCCGAGGGGCTGCGGCTCGTCCGGCGCGAGTGGCCCACCGACATCGGCCCGGTCGACCTCATGTGCCTCGACGGCGCCGACGAGTTCGTGGCGGTGGAGATCAAGCGGGTCGGCACGATCGACGCCGTCGAGCAGCTAACGCGCTACCTCGAGCGGATCTGCGAGGAGCCTGGCATGGCCCGCTGCCGGGGCGTCCTGGCCGCCGGGGTGATCAAGCCCCAGGCCCGCTCGCTGGCGGAGTCGCGCGGGATCGCCTGCGTGGAGGTCGACCTGGCCGTGCTGCGCGGCGAGCGCGAGCCGGACCTGACCCTGTTCGCCGCCTGACGCGCCGAGTGTCGACTTAGTCGGTCTCACGCCGACAAACTCGACAGTCGGCGGCCCGGGATCAGGCGCCGAGCGCCGGCGGCTCGATGCCGCGCTCCCGCATCCCGCGCTCGATCCGCTCGATCACGGTCTCCACCACCTTCACGCGCGCGTACTTCTTGCTCTCCCCCTCGACCAGGTCCCAGGGCGCGAAGTCACGGTCGGTGTGCGCCAGCATCTCCTCGACCGCCTCCAGGTACTGCGCCCGCCTCCCGCGGTTCTCCCAGTCGTCCTCGGTGAGCTTCCAGGCCTTGACCGGGTTGTCGCGGCGCTTCTCGAAGCGATGGAGCTGCTCCTCGTCGGAGATGTGCATGAAGAACTTGATCAGCACCGTGCCGCCGGCCACGAGCGAGCGCTCGAGCTCGGCGATCTCACCGTAGGCCCTGCGCCACTCCTCCTCCGACGCGAACCCCTCCACCCGCTCCACCAGCACGCGCCCGTACCAGGAGCGGTCGAGGATCGTCATGCCGCCGTCGCCCGGCAGCACCGGCCAGAAGCGCTGCAGGTAGTGGTGGCGCTTCTCGTCCGGGGTGGGCGCCGAGAACTGCGCCACCCGCACGTGGCGCAGGTCGAACGGGCGCACCAGGCGACGGATCGCGCCGCCCTTGCCCGACGCGTCCCAGCCCTCGAACAGCACGCACACCGGCGGCCCGAGCCCGTACCCGTGCAGCTTGCCGCCGAGCGCCAGCCGAAGCGCCTCGAGCCGCGCCCAGCCCGATTCGAGCCGCTCGGCCTCCTCCTCCTCGGAGAGCTTCAGGCTGAGGTCGAGCTCGTCGAGCCTGCCCATCAGACGAGCGTCGCGAACTCGTCGAGCTGGCGCTCCGCCTCGCCGGAGTCGACGTCGGGAGAGACGTAGAAGACGCAACGATCGACGCCGGCCCAGCCCAGCCGCTCGACCGCCCGCGCCTCCGGCTTCGCGCCGAAGAACGACACCGGCACGTGCCGCCCGGCGCGGTCGCGCAGCCGCTCGATCCGCTCCTTGAGGTCCTCGACGCTCGGGATGCGGTTCGGGATCCACTCGTCGCCGTAGGCGAGCACCCGGTCGATCACCTTCTCGCCAGTGCCGCCCACGATCACCGGCGGGTGGGGCTGCTGGAGCGGCTTGGGCCAGGACCAGATCGGGTCGAAGTCCACGTGCTCGCCGTGGTACTCGGGCTCGTCCTCGGTCCAGATCGTCTTGATGGCCTCCACGCGCTCGCGCATGATCGAGAAGCGGCGGCTCGGGTCGGTCCCGTGGTTTCGCATCTCCTCCTTGTTCCATCCCGCCCCCACGCCGAACAGGAAGCGGCCGCCCGAGAGGCGGTCGAGCGATGCGGTGGTCTTCGCCAGCGCGATCGGGTCGTGCTGGATCACGAGGCACACGCCCGTGCCGATCTTGATGCGCTCGGTCACCGCGGCCGCGAACGAGAGCGCGACGAAGGGATCGTTGATGTGCCAGTACCGGCGCGGCAGCTCGCCGCCGCCCGGGCGCGGCGTCTCGCGCCTCACCGGGATGTGGGTGTGCTCGACGAAGAAGAGCGACTCGAAGTCGCGCTCCTCCGCGAGGCGCGCCAGCGCAGCCGGGTCGATCGCGTAGTCGGTCTGGAAGAGGGCTACGCCGCGTTCCACCGGAGCGGCAGGCTATCGAGGCCGTAGATGCCGTGGACCGACCCGAGCTCCGGCTCGCCGTCGAATGCCAGGCCGGGCATCCGCGCGGGCAGGAAGGCAAGCGCCTCCTGCAGCTCGGCTCGCGCGAGGTTCGCGCCGAGGCAGTAGTGGATGCCCGCGCCGAAGGTGAGCGGCTTGGCGTCGCCGCGCTCGGCGGCGATGTCGAACTCCTCCGCCTCGCCGTCCACGCCGTCGCGGTTGCCGGTGAACGCGCAGACCATCACCACCGTGCCGGCCGGGAAGGTCACGTCGCGGTACTCGACGTCCTCGTGGAGCAGGCGAGCCGTGAAGGGGGTGATCGGCTCGAAGCGCACCACCTCCTCGACGGCCGCCGGCGCCAGCTCGGGCCGATCCGCCAGGAGCCGCCACTGCTCGGGGTGCGCCGCGAACAGCCGCATGGCGTGGGCGAGCTGCGACTGCGTCGTGTCGACCCCGCCGACGAGCACGTTCAGCACGAGGTTCATGCACTCGACGTCCGAGAGCCGGTCGCCCTCCTGCTCTGCGGCGATCAAGGTGGAGATGAGGTCGTCGGCGGGCTCGGCGCGGCGCCGCTCGATCAGCTCGCCGGCCCACTCGTAGAACTCGGCGCAGGCCCGCTCGATGGAATCGCGCTCATTCATCAGGCTGGGGCCGTCGAACTGGCGCTGGATCAGGTTCGACCACTCGTACAGCTTCGGCGCGTCGTCCAGCGGTGCGCCCATCACGGTGGCGATCGTCAGCGACGGATAGGGCTTGGCGAACGCGCCGACGAACTCGCAGCGCCCCTCGCCTGCGAGCGGCTCCCACAGGCGCTCGAGGAAGTCGCGCATCGCCGGCCGCCAGCGGTCGGCGGCGCGCGGCGTGAAGGCGGGGTTGACGAGGTTGCGCAGACGGCGGTGGTCGTCGCCGTTGATGTGGAGGATGTTGCGCCGCATCTGCTCGAGCAGCGGCCCCTCGGGCACCTCGAACATCTCAGCGATCTTCATGCCCGGGAAGGTGGCGGCGCGTGTGCGGAGGAAGAACGCGGCGGACTCGCGGTCGAGCACGAAGTAGCCGACCGGGGAGGTGGCGAGCCAGCCGCGCTCGCTCAGCTCGGCCATGGCTTCGTGGAAGCGCTGCCCCCTGAGGTCGGGCGAGAAGAAGTCGAGCTCCGGCAGCTCCAGCTCGGTAACGGTGGGCATGGGGCTCTATTCTCGATGATGTGAGCTTCCTCTTCCGCAACAAGACCGTGATGCCGGATCCGGCCGACGCGCTGCCGGGCCGCGACGAGCGCCCCTTCCCCGTGCCGGACACCCACTTCGTGCTTGGCACGCCGCTCGAGCCCCCCTTCCCGGAGGACACCGAGCGGCTGATCGTCGGCATGGGCTGCTTCTGGGGCGCCGAGCGCACCTTCTGGGAGGCGCCGGGCGTCTACACGACGGCGGTGGGATACGCCGGCGGCTACACGCCCAACCCGACCTACGAGGAGGTCTGCAGCGGGAAGACCGGCCACAACGAGGTCGTGCTCGTCGTCTTCCGGCCCGCCGAGATCTCGCTCGACAAGGTGCTGCAGCTCTTCTGGGAGAACCACGACCCCACGCAGGGCATGCGACAGGGCAACGACGTGGGGACGCAGTATCGGTCAGGGATCTATCTCACGACCGACGAGCAGCGCGCTGCGGCCGAGTCCTCGCGCGAGCGGTACGCGCCGCGCCTCTCGGACGCCGGCTACGGCGACATCACCACCGAGATCGTCGACGCGCCCGAGTTCTACTACGCCGAGGACTACCACCAGCAGTACCTCGCGAAGAATCCGGGGGGCTACTGCGGGCTGGGCGGCACGGGCGTCAGCTGTCCAGTAGGCGTGCCATCAGCCTGAGCCGCGCGTCGGCCTCCTCGGGCCAGCTCTCCACGTCCGCCGGCCACCAGGCCCACTCGTCGTGCTCGTGGTCGGGCACCGGCTCGGCGCCCTCCCCGACGGTCGCCAGTCCCACCAGCATGGCCATCCCGTCGGGCAGCCCCACCAGCGCCTCGACGCTCAGCCGCTCGGGCTCGAGGCCCCACTCCTCACGCAGCTCGCGGGCCAGCGTGTCGGCCGGGCTCTCGCCCACGTCCACGGCCCCGCCCGCGCCGAGCGCCCAGCGGCCCGCCCAGCTCGACACCCAGCCGGCGCGGTGCCCCGCGAGCCAGCGCCCGTCCGCGGTACGCACCACGCACAGCGCGGTGAGGCTGTCGCAGGCGTTCCCCTCGACCAGCCGCAGCGCCCAGCGCGACGGCTGCAGCTCGAGCACGAGCCGGCCGCCGTCCTCGCGCCACCCGGCCAGCCGGGTGGCGAGCCCGTCGTGGGCCGGCGAGCCGCGATCGCGGAGCTCGCCGACCGCCACGTCGGCCCGGCGCTCCACGTCCGCGGGCGGCTCGTAGGCGTCGGGCAGCCAGCGGGCCTCCACCTGGTCCGCCTGCCACGGTCCGCGCGCGAGTATGCCCGGGCGGGAGCTCACCCGGAAGAGCCTAGTCCGAGCCGATTCCGCGCTCGCGCAGCAGCACGCGCGCGCAGAGCGAGCCGCGCCGCGCCGCCGGGACCAGCTCGGCGGCGTCGCCCCAGCGCAGCTCCTCGTACTGCGTGCCGCCGCCCGGCTGCGGCACGGCCGGCTCGCCCGACTCGATCTCCACGGCCCAGTCGCGCATCTCGATCCGGTAGCCGGGCCGGTCGTCCTCCGCATGGCCGAGCGGCCGCAGCGGGTGCACCTCCACGCCGAGCTTGTCGCGCCCAGCGCGCCGCACGGCGTCCTCCTCGTCCTCGCGTGGGCGGAGCGTGGCCGCCGGCAGCCCCCATGCGCCGGGCAGGCTCTCGTCGTCGGCGGGTCGCCGCACGAGCAGGAGGCCGTCCGGGCCCTCGATCACCAGCGAGACGGATCGCTTGAGCGGCTTCACCAGCCGCCCAAGGTACTCAGGCGGCGCTCGCCTCCGTCGCCGGGAGCTCCTGCTCGAAGCGGTCCAGCACGGCCATGAAGGCCGCCACTACACGCGCGTCGAACTGCGTCCCCGCGCAGCGCAGCAGCTCCGACCTCGCCGCCTTGGCCCCCATGCCCTCGCGGTAGACGCGGTCGGCGGTCATCGCCTCGTAGGCGTCCGCCACCGCCAGGATCTTCGCCTCGAGCGGGATCTCGTCGTCCGAGAGGCCGGCCGGGTAGCCCTTGCCGTCCGGCCGCTCGTGGTGGGTGAGCACCCAGCCGCGCAGGTCCTCGAGGCCGCGCCCGCTCAGCACCTGGGCGCCGATCTCCGGGTGCGTGCGGATCTCGGCCAGCTCGTTGCGGCCCAGCCGGCCCGGCTTCTGCAGGATCGCGTCGGGCAGGCCGATCTTGCCGATGTCGTGCAGCACGCCCGCCACCTCGATCCGCTTGGCGCGCTCCGCCGGAAGCTCTAGCTCCTTGGCGATCAGGCCGCAGTAGCGCCCCACGGTGCGCGAGTGCGCGGCGGTGCCGGTGTCGCGCAGGTCGAGCGCCTCCGCCAGCGACAGCAGCGTGGCGAGGTGCGTCTCGTCGACCCCGCGGCCGCCCGGCTCGGGCGCGAAGATCGCAGAGATCTCGCGGTTGAAGATGACGGAGCGGTTGCGGCCGAGCGCCTTCGCCGCGTAGAGGGCCTGGTCGGCCGCCTCGATCACTGCGTCGGCGGTGCGGCCGTGCTCCGGATAGGTGGCCACGCCGAAGCTGAAGGTGAGCGGCACGGGATGGTCGGCGAACTCGCGCTCCACGGTCACGCGCATACGCTCGGCCACGAGGTAGGCCTCGTGCTCGGAGGCGCCCGGCAGGAGGATCGTGAACTCCTCGCCTCCGGTGCGGGCGATCGAGTCGCCCACCCGCCGGCGCGTGTGGAGGATCTGGCCGACCTTGACGAGGGCCTCGTCGCCCGCCCGGTGCCCGAGCTCGTCGTTGACGGCCTTGAAGTGGTCGAGGTCGCCGATCACGATGCTCAGCTCCTCCTCGGAGCGCAGCGTCCGCTCCACCTCCACGTGGATCTCCTGCTCGAGCGCGAGGCGGTTCTTGAGGCCCGTGAGCGTGTCCGTGCGCGCCGCCTCCGCGAGGCTCCGGACGAGACCGGTGACCGTGTCGCGCACCATCCGAAGCAGGGCAGCGGAGGGGAAGATCACGCCGACCAGCGTGAGCCAGGTGCCCGCCACCACGTCGTGGTTGACGGAGACCAGCAATACCACGAGGTAGGCGCCGCTCATCAGCGCGAGCTGGGCGGCGGCCTGGCGGACCGTGAAGAAGTACGCCGCGTAGAGGGCGAGCCAGCCGTACATCATCTCGTCGGAGAGGGAGTCGGTGTCCACCGAGAGGAGCAGGTGGAGCGAGATGAGCGCGGTCCCGCAGGTGGCGGCCACCTGGAGCAGCCGCGGGCCGATCCGCTCGGCGCTGAGGTGGAGGATCACGGCGAAGACCGCGCACGCCCCGGCGATGACGAGCCGCGGGACGTAGGCCGATCCTTGGTGGGGGAGCACGCCGATGACGAACAGGATCAGGGCCTGTCCAGCGAAGATGCCGCTTGCGACACGCGCAGCGAACCGCGTGCTCGGTTCGACGGGAGGGATGGCAGGGGCGAGCTGCGCGTCCCGCTGGGCCACCGGGAGCATGCACCTTTTTTCGGCACTTTCCCCCTCGGGGTGAAGAGCCAATGACGTGTCTGGCCGAATTGCGCGGCTTCAGGAGCCGATTTCTTCACGCAGCGAGAGCAGCTCGGCGCGCAGTGCGGCCACCTCGGTCTCGAGCCGCTCGACGCGCTCGGCCAATCCGCCCTGCGTGGCCGCGGG
>Ga0081538_10001294_pt1 | contig 25920 bp, 29 predicted proteins | sample TabmetS5T2R1_FD_71022 | JGI IMG/M metagenome (GOLD analysis project Ga0081538, IMG submission 71022) | Tabebuia heterophylla rhizosphere microbial communities from the University of Puerto Rico - S5T2R1 | ecosystem: Host-associated > Plants > Roots > Rhizosphere ... | reverse complement strand
GTACTTCTTTCTATTATCAATATAAAAAAGACCTGTAAAAGCAACAATATATACTCCTATATCAGTAATTATAGAGAAAATAGAAACAAGAGCGTTATTAGTAATGCTTTGTGCAGCATACTGAACAACTATCGCATCTGTAATAATTGCAGCTACTGCTGCAACCATGATATTTTTGTTGAAGAGGATGAGTTCTCGATATCGGGTGTAGAATTGTTTGAACGATTGTTGAAGTCGTCTATTCTTTTGTGTGGTATGGGGACGGTTTGATAAGTCCACCATCATATCATTTGAAAAGACATGAATATTAATCTAGCTCAGAACCAAGTTTGACAATTTCACTTGCGAATTAAAGAAGTCAACCATCATCATGTCCGATACCCTTTTTACGAGAATATTCTTCTTTCTATTGTCGTCTCTTTATCTAATTTGACCTTCTTGCTACTATTATAGCTATAGTTTTCTACCGTGCTTAAATCCTTTTTGTCAACGCTGCTTTCTGTTCTATTTCTTACTCTATCCAAGCTTCATATTGGCCAATGTTTGATGAGTACGACAGGTTCATAATATCATCAATAATCTCTTTGTAGATTATACAGTGGGTGCTAATAAATGGACACGATTGTCTCATGTTTTATTCGACTGGCTCCACTATCCCGCAAATCCGATTTTCTGGCCATTTTCGGGAGACGACCCCCGTATTAGGTAGCTGGATTGCTGCTTGTATTTATGAGAATCTTGCCTGCATCCATCGTTGTGGCAGTTATAGCATTTACGATTATGGTGATACACATAGCAAGAACTCTCAACAAGAGCGGCTATATCGCTTTTGGCTGGTGTTTTCAAATCCTGCAAAGGCGCTATCTCTGATAATATAACCACTTGGTAAAGCTAATTGATTACACTTGTGTTTCGTTGATCCAACGCGTACTCGTAAAACTTGCTCTGCATCACCTTTGTTATATGCTCGTAGATGGCATACGATCCCACCATGGCCTGCACTTTTTCTTTTTCGGTGGATGCATTCGTCTCGATGACAATATAATCTGCGATCAATCTAAGGTTAATTTGGAACGAGCCATCATCACTTATCCACTGCAGTGTATAACCTGTATCACTTCTTATCATGCCTATCCATCTAAGATTCTTAAACCATCGGCCGATCAAGTAGCGCATAACTTCTGAGGCCTTGATATTTAGTGGGATATATGTCTGTAATAATTGCATATACTCTCTGCCTCTTGGTCTCTTTTGTTGCAATAACTCGGTATTTGACATTGCACTTGCGCCGGCCTTGCTAAGCCGATAACCTAATGAAGATTTTTCCACAAGATCCATTTCTTCTAGTCTATGGAGTGCTCGAGACAAACTTTGCTGGTGAAGGTTAAGCTTGCGCATCAAGCCTTTAAATGAGTAGTTCGATCCAGCTTCATTCAGCAAGGCCAAGATCTTGTTATCGTTGTTATGAAAATCACTTGCGCTAAGCGACTCTTGTGAGTTATCCTCCTCATTATCTTCTACTAGAACCTGAGCAGTCACTACAGGCTTACCATTGATTACCTGCTTTTCTATTTCAAAGTTCTCTATAGGGGTCTCGTCCTTGAGAGTTGTTGTTGTTGCCGTTGATTCGGCAGTACTATCGCTTTCCACTTGCATATTACAAGCGCTCCTGCACGATATAAAGCATAAAGTAATCATCTGGAGAGCAGGTAAGTAAAATGCTACTAGTACACCTCAATTGCCTCTTCCTTGAAGCCCATTTCAGCCAATAGACCCTTAGCCGCTTCGCGATGATCCCCCTGGAGGATTATCTGTCCCTCTTTGAATGTGCCTCCTGTCCCAATCTTAGTCTTTAGCTGCTTTGTAATTTCCTTCAAATCCTTTCTCTCTTGAAGCCCGGATATCACGGTGACAGGCTTTCTATACTTCCGTATATCCTTGGTAATCACTATGGCTGCCTCTTCCTTCTCGATCTCCTTAATCAGCTCGTCCATTGAATCATAGTCAGACACTGAATTGATTATCATCACTCACGCTCAAAAGTGTTTTCATAAAAAATTTTTATGGGCGCACATCTACAGGAATCGGGAGTTGAAATTGGCGCCCATAGCGATTAATAGTTACCCGTAATTGGTCATTTACTTGCTTTTTGCGAACGTATGTAGCGATTTCAGATGGATCTTTTATCAAGTTGCCATCTATTTCCTCGATAATATCTCCTTTTCTTAGCCCTGCATCGTCAGCTGGGCTATAAGGCTCGACTCGTGCAACGAGTGCCCCATCGGTCACAGGAAGCCCGTAGTAACGGGCAAGCTGGGGAGTAACTTTTATTGATGCAACACCAATCCATGGTCGCGTTACCTTACCTTTTTCTATCAGTTCTTTCAATATTGACTTGGCGATGTTGATAGGAACTGCAAACCCTATGCCTTGCGCATAAGGCATATTAGCTGTGTTGATAGCAATCACTTCTCCCTTTGTATCGACAAGCGGCCCACCAGAGTTGCCGGGATTAATGGCAGCGTCTGTTTGAATTAGCTCCAACACGCCAGTTCTTGTCTGTATGCTTCTATTCAATGAGCTTACTATGCCAGCGCTAACTGCAGGCCCTCCAGTGAGCCCAAAAGGGTTACCAATTGCAATCACAATCTGACCCGCCTTTAGGTTGTCGGAGCTACCAAGTTGTGCAGCTGGAAGCGACTGTTCTGATTCTACTTTGAGGACTGCAAGGTCAGTTGTCTCATCACTTCCAACGACCTTTCCTCTGAGCACCTTGCCATCGGATAGTGTAACCTTAAGCCTATCTGCGTCGTCGATCACATGGTTGTTCGTAAGGATATAACCATTTTCATCTATCACTACACCAGAGCCTACTCCTTCTACTGGAAATATCCTAAACATCTGGTCATGGAGCATCCTCACGCTTGCAATGTTGACAACGCTCTTGCTTACTCTCTCAACTGCGCTGACAAGTACATCTTCAGTAATAGGTATCATGCTACTATATTGGAGAGGAGCAGGTAAATTGACCGGCTATTCTAGAATCGAGTCACACACCTTATTACAAGAAAAGTACCATTTGAAATGCATGAAATGATATTGTGGAAACACTGGCCCGGGCTTGGTAAATCAAAGCCTGTAAGAGAGAATCGACAAATTCAAATCACCAATAGAAAGTGACATCTAGGAAACTATAGTGAGAAGAGGAGGCATGAAGGGTTAAGAGTACTCCTTTGTATTATGATTTCTTATGAATAATTCTACGAGCTGAAGGTGAAAGATTTTTTACTTGGAGTTGACTTAATTGTGTATTAGAAGAAAAAGACGAAAAGTCTAGCCTTACTTTGATCATCCTTTCTTCTACGGTCTGTAATATGCTGCAAATGTATCCGGCTCAGTAGATCCAAAATCGCGTATGAATTGATCCCTAAGTAGCGTTCCGTATACTACCAAGTCACGTGCCATCATCCGCAATCTATTTGACAATTTTGTATTCCCTATCTCATCCCTTGTAAAGTCTTGTGGACCATTTATCGAAACCCCATAAGGCATGCTCCAACCATAGCACTGGCGTACTGCGGTGCGCATTTGTTCCATAACGGTAAGGCCTTTTTCATGTGATGCGACAATGTATCCAAATACTTTACCAGCAAACTCTTCATAAAAGTAATCAAGAAAGTTCTTAAGAGCACCGGAGATTGAGCCATGATAGTCTGGCGATGCAAGGATAAAAGCGTCAGCCCAAGCTATAGCTTCAGTTGCATGTTCCACCTCTTTTGACGCAGGAGCACCTGGGTCGTATAGGGGCAACACCAGTCTATTGAGCTCTAATAGACGAACTTCTGCGCCCTGCTTCTTGGCATATTCAAGTGCAATTTTAAGTGCCCGTGTGCTGTAAGACCCCTGCCGAATGCTGCCTGCAACTCCTAGCACGTTAAATGCGTTTCTCATCATCTAGCTTATATTATTAGACTTAGCCAAATTAACGACTTGCTTTTAGAGGAACTGGTCACATCATCAGCATAATCAAAACTCTTGGTGCAGTGAGTGCATGTATGTATATATGTATATATATACATATATTCTTCAGTGGCATGTTAGGCCTGAAGCCTGCAATCAAGGAAAGAGCCTATAACCATCCTAGTTCGCACCAAAATATTACTCATTATAGAAATCTAGATGACGAGACTGTCGTCATCCTTAATCATTACCTATTGAACTAAATAGTGATACGCTTGGCGCAAGATAAGCATTCGACAATTACTTGACTTTCGCTCTTATCTATAACTTTAAACTTCTTTGAACCACACGAAAGGCAGATAGGGCATGCCCTATGACCCATCACCATGTCTCCTCCTATTACCACCTCTGTGGGTTGCTATCTGAGTGAGCTAGTATATTTATTCGCATAATGCCTTCAACCTGCCCTATTACATTCACGACTGCAGGGGGTACCAAATGTTCCCAAGGCTTACCGTCTTGCATGAGATGTCGAATATTTGTGCCGTTATACTTCTCTTTTTCTGCAAAAACAGGGTCCTCGATGGCAATGCCAGGGTCTTGAGAGCGTGCAAGGTGCTTTACAAAATCGTTACCTGAATATAGCACATCAAATGGTGGTAGCATTGACCGTAGGTAAGCTAGCCATCGAGCATTATTCTCATCGTTTGGAACAGGTATAATATAACATTTTGAGAGATCTATCCCTGCTTCATTCAATGCCTCATGAATCATTAGCACTCTCTCGCCGGCACTAAAAGGATCCTTGTCGATAAAGTTGAACTGCGCGCTACCGATCATTATCACCAGCTCATCGCACTCGCTTAAGATCTGTTTTGTAAGCGCCAGGTGACCCTTATGGAAGGGCTGGAAGCGTCCCAGCATGAGTCCGCGTCTTGTCATTGTGGCTTGCCTAGCTTATTCTTCCACTGCTCTATTTCCTTTGCTTCTATCTTGCGGAAGATCGGCTCTACCTTGCCAAGTTTATGACCTGGTGGAATTGCTTTGATGTCCTTGGCGGACTCCCAGTTCTGCGTGTGAACACTGCCGCCACCTTGAAGGTTGAGCTGGTTCCATACCTTTTCAGACGAAAACGGAATAAATGGTTCAAGCAGAACTGCCAAGCTTCGTACTGCGTTCACCGATACATACACCGTTGTATTTGAAGTATCCTTGTTTGCCCAAGGTGAGTTTGTCTGGAAATAATGGTTCATATAGTTACTATATTTTAGGATCCTCTTGAGCGATTTGTCTATCTCGTTGCTTGACAGCATGCTGCCTGTTTCATCCACTGTTGTCGCCAACTCTTTTTCTACGGCGTAGTCAATGTCTGATGGCTTGGGTACTATGCCTTGAAACGACTTATGCGTGAATGAAAGTGCCCTATTTATGAAATTGCCGATGCTAGCGATCAGCTCATTGTTTATCCTTTCGTAGAATGCATCAAAGTCAAAATTCAGATCATCCTGGGAATATGTAACTACGGATGCAATATAAAATCTCAAAAAGTCAGGGTTAAACGCTAAAGTGAAATCCCTCAGACCAATATACCAGTTTCTACTCTTTGAAATTTTTTGGTTTTGCAGCATAAGGTGGCCCCTTGTAGGGATATAGTCTGGAAGCTTGTATTCGGAATTGATGCCAAGGCGTATTGCGGGCAAAAAGAGGTAGTGGTGATAGATGATGTCTTTGCCGATAAAATGGTAAATCTGTGATTCGTTCCAAAATTTCTTACCATTGCCGTCTCTATCTTTAACGAACTTGACAAGCGATGAGATATAACACAAATGATTATCGAACCAGCCATAAAAGACCTTACCCTTTGCCTCAGACAGTGGTATTGGTATTCCCCATGAGAGGTCACGTGTAATGTCCCAATCCTGCAACCCTTCGTTTATCCAGTTGATCACATAATTTTTGACGTCGGGCTGCAAGTGCTGGTTTGACAAGAGCCAGTCTTTCAGTTTCCCTTCAAAGTTTGAGAGACGGAAAAAGTAGTGTTTGCTTTCCTTTTTGACAGGTGGCCTGCCACATATGGCACACTTGGGCTCCAGTATTTGATCGGGGACACGACCACATTTTTCACACAAATCTGAATACTGGTTTTCTGCATTGCAGTAAGGACATCTTCCGATTACATATCTATCCGGCAAAAATTTGTTATCATAGGTACAATAAAACTGAATTACGTTCTGGTCGTAGATATGGCCGTTTTCGAGTAATTGTTTAAAAACATATTGGACAAACTCAACATTCTCCTTGGAGCTTGTCTTGTAAAAAAAATCAAATGAAATACCTAATGATTCAAAATCTTCTTTGTCGTGTTTGTTCCAGTATTCAACATAATCTTGTGGGCTCTTTTTTTCCTTCTCCGATCTTATCAAGATAGGAGTTCCAAAATCATCAGTAGCACAGATATGGTAGACCTTCAACCTATTGAGTCTCAAAAAGCGTGTGAAAATATCTGCCGGGAGATAGGTAGAGGCTATATGACCTAGATGTATCTCGCCATTTGCATAAGGGAGTGCGCTTGTAATGACTGTGCTTTGGGTACGGGTTGTGTCCGGCATTATACTTGCAATCAATGGACAGCATTTTAACCTAACTGGACTGCTGGTAGCGCTTCTGCTCCTCTGTCATCTGATCTATTCTGATGCCCATTGAGTCAAGTGCATATCCTCCAACATCCTGATCTATTTGTTCTGGCACGCTATGCACTTTTACTTCCATCTTGTCATGGTTTTTTGCAATGTATAAAATAGATAGTAGTTGATTTGCAAATGATAGAGCCATCACTTCTGGGGGGTGGCCCTCACCAGCAACCAGGTTGACCACCCGTCCCTTTGAGAGCAGGAAGAGCCTCTTTCCATTAATATCAAAGCGCTCAATATTTGGATTAATTTGCATAGAGGAGCAGTAGCTGATACTACGCAGGCTTTCAATGTCGATCTCTACATCAAAATGACCAGCGTTTGCCAAAATGACACCATCCTTCATCTTAAGAAAATGCTCTTTTCTTATGACAGATGTTTGGCCAGTGCATGTAATAATAACGTCGCCGGCGGAAGCAGCATCGGCCATCCGCATTACCTCAAATCCATCCATCTTAGCTTCAATTGCTTTTATAGGATCCACTTCAGTAACAATCACGGTAGCACCAAGGCCCTTTGCTCGATTCGCAACGCCCTTGCCGACCCACCCGTATCCGCATACAACTACATCCTTGCCTGCGAATAGTATACCAGTTGCACGTAATATGCCGTCAATTGTGCTCTGTCCAGTGCCATGTCTGTTATCAAAAAGGTATTTTGTACGCGCATTGTTAACCGCTATAATGGGGTAAAGGAGACTGCTGGTCCTTTCTAGGGAGACTAGTCTCTTTACTCCTGACGTTGTCTCTTCGGTACCACCAATAATCCCTTTTGCCCCTCTATGATGAGCCATTGAATGGAGATCACCTCCATCATCAGTCACGATTACAGGCCTAAAGGCAAGCACATCGTACATGCATTGCTTATACTCTGATTCGGTCTCGCCACGCCAAGCGTAAACGTTTACTCCATTGCTATACAGAAAAGCCGCAATGTCATCTTGGGCCGACAGAGGATTTGCTGAACAAATTACAATATCAGCACCCAAGCTCTTTGCAGCCATTACAAGTACTGATGTTTCTTTTGTAATGTGGAGACAAAATCCAAGTCGATAACCGGCCAAGGGTTGACTGCTATCGTTCATTGCTCTTATCCTGTCAACTATGCCCATGCGGCTTGAAGCCCACTCATATGAGCGCCTACCCTTCTCCGTGAGCTTGGTATCCGCTATTTTTCCGGGCACAATTTATGAATGATGGGACATGCAATAAATCTACTGGTTTTCATACTCTTGTTCTCGGAACCTTGATCTCCCCCTTCTTATGAGGATAAAGAGTGCAAGTATTATCGCAATCCATACCACGCTTAACATGATGTTGCTAAAACTGACGAAGAAGTACGGCATTGCGTCGATCATATCTTGCTGGATAATCTCTAGGGATACGTGGATGTCTAGCAGGCCTGAATTATATTCCGTACTATGAGGCTCCATTGTAGCTATCGAGTTGGCCCGAGTCACGATGTCATTTAGACTGCCTTGTATGAGTGACAAATCTGTTTTTGCAGTCGGAAAAATCCAAACAGGATTACCACTCTCTGGCAGCTCCACCTTAGCCTTTGACACAAAGCTTGCTATATCTTCAGCAGTCTGAGCGGTCTGGGCTCTCTTCAAATATCCAAGGGCGCTGTCTACAGGATAAATAGCTTGCTGGTATCCGTAAAGCGCCATAGCTATGCCAAAAACCACAAGAGCCAGAATGCCGGCCATCATGAGCCTGTATGACGATGTCATGCCGGAATTGATAGTGCTATAGGACTGGCGGAGATATTTAGATGTGGCGGAGAAGTGCGTATTTATGACTGTCCGATAACCATTTTATAGCCAGAGGGATTACAACGTAATGATAATTGGCATTTGTTAAGGTCGCCCAAAGAGGCGAGATTAAAGAGAACAGCGGCAAGGAACTTTACATTAATGGCAGTAGAATTGCTCTTTTCTATGCAAACGGCAAGTATTATGCTATTGAAGCGCTCTGCCGCCATCAGGATGGCTCTCTTGCTCCCGGAAAGATAGACGGAGAGGTGGTCGAATGCCCCCTACATTCGTGGCACTACAATATCAAAACAGGGGAATTGCTCGACTATCTTGAAGGAGTGAAGCTGACGACCTACAATGTAGACGTTAGAGGAGACGGCATTTACATTGATGCCTAGCAAAGTAAAAAGCAGGGACAAGCACTTTCAAAACCGCAATAGTGAAATTATACAATACACTTAGCCGGCAAGTAGAGGAGCTAAAGTCAGAAAATCATCTGGTGAGGATGTATGTTTGTGGAGTTACAGTATATGACAACTCCCATATTGGTCACGCAAGAACAATCATCATATTTGATGTATTGCGGCGATACTTGCTATCAAGAGGCTATAAAGTGATTTTTGTACAGAATTTTACAGATGTAGATGACAAGATAATCAACCGTGCAAAAGCAGAAGACAAGAAGGCAGAGGAAATCTCTCAGAGATACATTGGCAGGTATTATAATGACTTTGACAGCTTGAATGTAATGCGGGCAGATTACTATCCAAAAGCTACTGATCACATCAGGGAAATGATTCAGCTAATTGAGGGTCTAATGAAAAAGGGATATGCCTACCTGACACTCAACGGAGTATATTTCAAGGTTATGTCATTTCCAGAGTACGGTAAGTTATCAAGAAAGTCAATTGAGGAGCTAGAGGCTGGTGCGAGGATAGAGATCGATCCCTCAAAACAGAATCCACTTGACTTTGCACTCTGGAAGTTCTATTCGGATGAGACGGTATGGCCAAGCCCGTGGGGTAATGGGAGGCCTGGCTGGCATATAGAGTGTTCCGCAATGTCACGCAAATATCTTGGTGAGACATTGGAGATTCACGGTGGAGGATATGATCTAGTTTTTCCACACCATGAAAATGAGATAGCCCAGTCAGAATCATACACTGGCAAGCAACTTGCTAAGGTTTGGGTTCACACCGGCATGGTTACCATCAATTCACAAAAGATGAGCAAATCACTTGGCAACATTGTTACAATAGATCAAGCGCTGAAAGCATGGAAAGCAAATCCCCTCCGACTCTATTGCGTGTCAGTACACTATTCGAAACCTCTTGATTATACTGACGAACTGGTAAAAGAGTCAATCCAAAGGTGGCGCCAGATAGAGACATGCGCCTATGAATTACACTTTGCCGTAGGCAATGGTGGCGAGGTTGATTCTGTAAAGAGAATATGTGATGAATCAATACGAGCTTTTCAAGAAGCGATGGATGACGACATGAATACATCGCTTGCGGTTGCAGAGTTGCTAAGGTTTGTGACAACACTTAACAGGTTTATCGCATCAGATAAACTAACCAAAGAGATGGCCGATGTAGCACTGCCAACTCTTAAAGGGATGATGGACATTCTTGGGCTAAAAATTGTAGAAGCTAGCGATGAAGAAAGAAATGAAATTGAAGAGATTGTGATACAACGTAACAGACTGCGAGCTGAGAAAAAATTTAAGGAGGCAGATGAAATCCGAAAAATGCTATTAGAGCGCTGCTCTGTTGAGCTATTAGATCATAAGGGGCGTACAGTGTGGGTCAAGAGGGAGAAGATCGAATAGTCAGATTTTAGTTTTGTGCATGCAAAAAATCTTTCCTCGCAAGGGTAGCGTTTGGTTTGTGCGAGGCAAGATTCTTAGCAGACCGCTATTCAAGTTCGGCAGAGAGCAATACTCCGAGACGTGTCATGTCAATGGTCAACCAACCTAGAATCAATCTACAAACCATTTATCTGCGCAGATCAGACAAAAAAGAAAGATACAATCAACCCTTAGATTTTTCCTCTCTGATCTTTTCCAAGTCCTTTTGTAATAATTCAATAGTTTTCGGTATCTCTTTTTCTGCACAATCTATGCAGATCTGCTGCAAAGAAAGTGGGTAGGTGAAATATTTCGAGTTTATTAAAATATCGCGCTTGCATGATACACATTTTTTCATTTTGTAAGGGTCAGTATTCTTGATGATCAAACCTCGACCACTTCTCCTTGCTCAGGTGCATGTGCATCATAGCCATACTTTTCCTTTATCTCTTCGGCAAACTTGACGCATGATGGGCCATCACCATGCACAGTCAGCACCTTTGGGTTGCCTTTGACACGATCCAAGATCTCAAAAAGCTCACTCCTGCTATTGTGACCGGAAAATTCAAAGCGCTTAACATCAGCGTAGCATTTTCTTATTTTGCCATCAAAGTTGGCCACACGCTTTTCTAGGAGCATTCTGCCAGGTGTCCCTTCACCTTGGTATGACACAATTGCAATTCCATTCTTATCGCTACTGGCTATCTGCTGGGTGTAAAATATTGCAGACCCTCCGACCAGCATACCTGCCGGCGAAATTATTACGCATGGCTCCTCTACAACCTTGCGCCTTCTACTCCAACCCTGTACCCACTCAGCCTCTCCTATGGCTCGTTTGAACATTTCTGCATCTCTGAGAAATGCAGGATGGCGACTCATTATCTGGTTTGCCTTAAGAGCCATGCCATCCATCACCACCTTATGCTTGAAATTGTAGGCCTTGAGCACACATGCTATTTCCTGTGCGCGCTCGACTGAAAAAGACGGGACAAAAAGAGTCCCACCGCGCTCTATTACATCATATGCAAATTCAATGAGCTCCTTTTCAGCTTCTTCACGGGCTTGCTGTTCTGACTGCGAATAGGTGCTCTCCAGTATCATCAGGTCAATTTCTCCAAAGTCAAGGTCAGCAGGTCGCAAAAGCTTTGAGCCACGGGTGTTGATATCACCACTATAAAACACCTTCTTGCCTTCGTGTTCTACCACAATGCTTGAGCCACCTACTACATGGCCCGATTCATGGAGTGTCACCTTGGCGTTATTTACCATATAAGGTTCTCTATATTGCAGATTCTTTGAGCTTCTAAGCATCGTCATAACATCAATGTATTCAAACGGTAGATAGAATCCAGAGATCTTAATCATGTCTTCAATAAGCAATTCAGAAAGCTCAAAAGTTGGGAGGGTGCCAAGTGCTGGAATATCCATTGAGCCTGACAAGTACAAGGAAGGAACAAAGCCGGAGTGATCCAGATGAGCATGAGTGATAACTACAGCATCAACTTCCTTGGGCTTGACGTGCATTGGAAAAATGGGCTCACGCTTGAGCATGACGCCATAGTCCATCAGTATGTTAGAATGGTCACAGTTGACTAGAAATGCAGAGCGGCCGACCTCCTTTGCCGCTCCCAAAACCTTAACTTTCAATTTATTATTACTATACAGAGCTCTCAGCAATACTCTCTTTAAAGCTTGCTAATCCCACTGTACCTGCCACATTGGTTCTAGCATCGTGGGATTTTCCAGCTTTTGTAAAAAGCCGTATCCGCATTCATCAAGTGTGGATTCAAAATCATATCCGTGATCGAAATGCGATTCTTTTTCAACTTGTCTGTTAAGTGCTGCCTTGACATTTTGTATTTTTTGTGGCTTAGCATACACATACCAAAGGTTGTGTGCTCCTCGCATCTTTGCAAGCTTGGTTAGGGTACTTTGTGCCATTTTTGTATAGTATCGATTCATGATCTCCGTGTTGACGTCCTCCCACGATGGAGTTCTCCACCATGCAACTCTCTGAAAACCATGGCCGTCAAATTCAGCTTGCAAGCTAATACCCTGATCTAATGTTGTAATAATAACATCGGTGCTACGTGCAACCGGATCGCGAAAGTCCTGTCCTGGCTCCATCCAACCCACGAAGATAAGGTCAAATTTTTTGTCTATCCAATGAGCGTCAGTAATACCAATATAATCGGGTTTTACGATGCCAAGGCTATAAAAAATGCCAGCATCTTTCTCTATCCCTTCAGCGCTTGGAATAAACTTCCGTATCTGCCTTAGAAAATCTCCGTAACCGCACCCTACGTCGAGGTACTTTGGATTATTTGATATCCCCTTTGCAATAGCAACAATGCGCAGAACATCAATCTTGCGGTAAGCAAAGTATGATCCTTTAAAGAAAGGAAAGATATAGCGTACATGGTACTGTGACCGTGCATTTTCTATAAATTTCGCCAATTCATGCTGTGCTTTGCGCAGATCTTCGACATTAAAGGGCATTTAGTCAAACTTCACTTCCCACAGCTTTCTGTTATTTGAAAGTCCGGGAAGATCCTCCATGTAATGAAAGCCACACTCATCAAGAACAGACTCAAATTCATATCCACCAATTGGATTTTCTGCTTTTTCCGACCAGCATTGCAGGCCTGACTTGGTCTTGGCTGTAAATTCTGGCTTTGCATACACATACCAAAAGTTGTGTGCAGTGCGCAATTTTGCTAACTCCTCCTTCTTGCTTGAGTCCAGGGAAGGCGCGTAATAGCGATTCATGAGCTCTGTGTTTACATCTATCCACGACGGAGTTCTCCACCATGCAACCCTTTGGAAGCCAAATTCTTCATATTCGCAGGCACCATTTATGCCGCACTGGCCGCCCGTATCAAAGGTTGTAATAACACATTTGGCACATCTGGCCACATATCTACGAAAGTCCTGTCCTGGCTCCATCCAGCCGACAAACGCCACATCAAAAGGCTGAGACAGATCCTCTGCTTGCATCAGGCTAATATAATCAGGCCTTGAAATCTGAAATGCATAAAAAATGCTTCCATCTTTTTCTATCCCTCTTGCATCAGGCAAGAGCTGCCGCACTTTATCTAGAAAGTCGCCGTATCCACATCCGATATCGATATAGCTTGGATTAGAAGAAATTGCCTTTGCAATCTCTACAGTTCGAAGTACATCTACCTTGCGGTATGCGAAATATGAACCTCTAAAGAAAGGAAAGATGTATCGTGCATGATGGGAAGGAGGATTGCAATCCAAAAATTGCCTGTAGGCTCTATACGCATTATGCAACTCATGGATTGCGAAGGGCACAAGCTTGCTCTTTTTTCTTAATCCTTATATGTCTAATGGGGTTGCAAAAAATTTCCGAGTTATTAATATAACACCGTTTTGCAAGACGGAAAACCCTTAATAAGTTCAGTTCTTAGAATCTTGATATGGTTAGAAAATTTGATGACTGGTGGAATACTGTTCCGGCTGACTTGAAGCAAAAAGCTCGCAAAGGTGACGAAGGAAACAAGCCCTTACTCAACCAAGTTAACTATGTTCTTCTGCATCTTCATCTAGCCGGCAAACACGACGCCAAGCCAACACATGATGAACTGAAGGATTGGCTACACAGTGGCCAAGTAGATGTGCTTAGAATGAACAAATAACGTAACCTTCTATCTTTTCTTTATTTTCATCTACGTTTTATTCTTCAATCAGCTTGTGCCGCTGTCCTTGTCTCATATTATAACAGTGTTTTGCAGCATACATAGTGTTTAAATACTTTCGAACGATAGTGAGTTTAAGTGAATTATAGATGCCAATTGCTATACTTCCGGATGTAGATGAGCAAAGGTGCATTGGCTGTGCACTCTGTGTAGAGATTTGCACTGCACTCGGCCCAGACGTTCTCAGGGTAAAACCAGTAGAAGGGTGGAAGAGGGGCAAGGCGTTCGTCTTTTATCCAGAAAGGTGCATTTCAGACGGCGCTTGTGTAGGCGTTTGTCCAACACATGCTATCTTCTGGATGAGACCAATGGAGTACACCGCAGGACAACCAGTCCCTCTGCACAAGAATGGTGTGTTCGACAAGGGCTGGGAAGAAGGTTAAGTCGAAACGACCAGCAACATATAATCCCCTTTTTACATTTTTATTTTATAATCCCCTAAAGAGCATTAACTTGCCCTCTATGTCCCTTATATCATAATTTCTCTTATGTTAAGATGTTTGATTGCACCTATTTGTGACTTATCTTCTCCTTTTGCTGCTACAACCGCAGGCCAATCATACGACTATACTATTTAATGAGAGCCTGCTCGGAGAAGCACCCTACCTGAGTTGACTTGTACGAGTCAGTTATGCGTACGTATAACATCTAGAAGGTCAACGATAACCTATATTGCTGTCAACGCCTATCCACTGCACTTTTCTTTTTATTAATTCTTGAATTAATATCTGCAAGTCTCAGTGGCTCAATACCAAGTTCCCTTACCAAGGCGATTGCAGTTTTCAAAGTTAGCCTATGGCCAACACTGATATACAATTTTTTGCTAATTGCATAGCCTAGAATCTCGCCATCAAGCTCTACAAACCCATCAGGTCGGACCGTTCCACACAACCGGCTTTTCGCAACACCGATCGTGGGCTTATCAAGGGTTACACCAATGTAGCAGGCTAGCCCACATTTCCTTGGATGCAATACTCCGTGGCCGTCAATAAGCAATAGGTCATAAGTGTTCTTTAACAACTTAAGCGCGTAGAAAATAGGTTCCGCCTCCCTTAGCATCAATAATCCTGGCACATAAGGATACTTCACAATAGTTTGCACATCGACAGATTCAACAAGCTTCTGCATGTTTCCGTCCATAATAACTGCAGAGCAGTAAGCAGCGTTGCTGATGCTGCCACTGTAGGCAATGTCAACTCCGCAAATACTACTTATCCTCCCAAAGTCATCCTTGTCGGCTACTACCTTTTTTGCAATATTTTTTTGGAGCCTGATTGCATCGGCGAATGTCAAAGTGCAGAAATATCATCTACAAGATGGGCATTTAGCCTTGTAGCCTTAGCAGCCTGTCTCATGAAATCATCAGGAGCTATAATCAGTATTTTCTCAAACTTGTCTGCAAATGACTTTAGCGATTCTACAAATGTTGGATAGTCTTCAAGTTTGTGGTCTGACTTTGTGGCAAGGTTATGTGATGCTGGAAAAATATCTGATATTTCTGCTGGAATAATGCCGAGGAAAGGACTGTAGCTGCAGACCTGCGCATCAGGGAATTTTTTTACTATATCTTTGTAACTTGTAGTGGAGTAGAATGGGTGGATTTCGTCTTCAGGACATAGAATTAATTTTTTCTTCTTCTTCATCTTCGATGATTGAAATGTTGTAACCATCCTCCTGAACCTTTTTGCCTCAGGCCTATGTTGGTCTATTGGATCATAAAAAAAAATAGCCTTTTCTTTGAAAAGCGGTGTGCCTTCCTCCAGCATTTCTACATCCTTGAAGATCTGTGCTGCTTCCATTAGCTTTGGATGTGATCGCGCCTTCTGCATAACATATTCCCAAAGCCGGCCATCCATTATTGCTTGCTTGACAGCTTCCACCTCTGCCTTAAGGATATGGAGATTGTGTTTTGCAATTTCAATGGTCCGCATATCCGTTTCCATCTTATGCAATTCCTGCACTGTGTGCGATGAGCAAACCGGACATTGGCATGATAGGTAAGACAATTCATCGAGTCTAATTGTTCCATTCGGTGTCATGTATCTATTGTCCTTGGCATACAGCATATAGGAAGCAGAATCAAAAGTGTCGCATCCAAGCGCAATTGCAAGAGGAATAGTGAGCGGGTGACCGGCTCCAAAGAGGTGAATGGGTTTTGCAGGGATTACTCTTTTTGCAGATACTATCATGTGGGCAAGCATAGCAAACTCGTATGCTTCCATCAATTCAACAGGACTGCCAAGCGCCATCATCTCAAAACCCATTGTGTCAAGCTCCCTTGCAGAATATTCAACAAGATCAAAATGCTCAGCTCCCTGGACAGGCGCAACCCATATTGCGCCTGTGTTGTCGTTTATTACTCGCAGGCTCTCTAAAGCATTCTTTAGTGTAATCGCAACATATTCTTTTGCCTTTTCATATTCAAGGCCATAGCCTGTGGGCCTATCAAGAGGGATTGGTATGTCGCTTTTGATGTCATTTTCAAACTGGGCCATCGTTTCTGGCTCTACTTTGACTGAGCCGTACTCAAGTACTTGGTAACCTCCTGAGTCAGTCATAACTGACCCGTCAAAATTAATGATGTCATGTATTCCTCTCCTTCGTGCCTCGTCACCATAATGACAGAGAGTGATGTAAGCATTTGTAATCACAAGATCAAAGCCCATCTTTTTCAAAAATTGTGTACTGACAGTCTGCCTCACTGGGTGGACCACCGGCACAAAGGCTGGAGTTTCAACAACGCCATGTGGTGTCTGAAGCCTGCCTATGCGAGCTGCCAGATCTGAGTGCCAGACCTCAAACACAACTACTTCCTTGTCTCCCTAGTGAATTCATCATAGATAGCCTTGACCCTGTCAGCGGCAAGTCCGGAACCTTCCTCAATACCAGCTTGCGTTACCTTGATCTTGTCCATGACGATTATTGCACCAACATCTTCTCGTATCTTGACAAGCCCGGGGAAAACTCTTGAGAGCCTCTCTGCGAGAGCCTTAAAGTCAAATGGTTTTTCCATCAATCTTACTTCCTTGACAAATGAGCCGTTGACAATCACTTTCAGGATCCCATGTCCTTCAACGTTATCGAGCACAACATCAAGTCTTTCATCTATTCCAGCAAGCGTGCCACTGTAAATTTTTTGATCCGAAGTTTCTACGGAGACTTTTTTTCCAAGGAACTGGAGTGCCTCCTCACCAAACTTGCGTGTTACAACTGCAGCCATGCTAAGCAGTATCGTCGAGTAATATATATACGAATTTTTGGGACATGCCTGCCTAACGGATGCTCCAATATAGATTCACAGAGCTCTCAACTGCCCTGTAACTACTCATTTTTTACGTTAGCTTTTCTGACAAGAATATCTATCTTTGATTCACTGCTTTATAATAATTTTTTAATCGTTCCAATAACTATACTAAAGCTTATTTTTAATTCAAATGTGCAGTCCGCTAGATGTATGTGGTAGTAGGCCTTTTTGTATACCTGCTACTGTTAATAGTAAAACGATATTGTTTGATACCGCTGACACTAGACTGCAACATACATGCCTGCCTGCTTCTCTAAGAAATATATTATACGTCTTTCTTATAGGTATTTCTCATTACATTTGCCTCGTATAGAGAGGCTAAACATTGCGACCAATCCCTGCTATCTCTGTAGTGGTAGCCGTCATATCAGTCACACACATATGCTTTGCTCATTGGAAATTACTCCTACGATAAGATATGCCATCAGTATTTGAAAAATCTCCGCATGTCTCCCTTTTCTGATACAAGCATAAGCCAGTCTATCCCTAGAAGTTTTGGTTTTGGCTTTGATCTTGTATTTTTTTGCAGCGCAGTCAACATTTCGTCTGCAGTCTCTTCTGGGCTCTTGCCTGTCGTATCAAATTCGGCAACTTTACCCTTGCCAAAGGTTTTCAGCGAATCGTAGAGTAATGTACCTAAGATCTCGCTTGCAACGTTCTCTCTGACTTTGTCAACACTGTAACCTCTCTTTTTAAGAGTCTTCTCTAATTCATAGGGTGACCTGCGCAGCACAGCTACTAAGCTGATGCCGGCAGGTTTTAGCACATAAGGAGCAAGATGTCCCACTATTACTAAATCTCTTTTTGTCTTGAGCAGTTTCTCAAGCAGCCTGACTAGCTTTTTGACATCAACGTCAAACCCAAGATCAGTATTCTTTCTCGTAGCATTGTTGTCAATTGCAACGTCGTTGATATCAATTATCTCTGCATCTATCTTTTCTGCGATTATCTTAGCGCTTGTATGTTTGCCAACACCAGGATTGCCGGTTATAACAAATCTGAGCATATTCAATTATAGCGCTTTTACTATGCAATACATTTTATTTATTCATGGATGCAATAACAATAGATAGATATGCGCACTTGTGAGTCCTGCAATAGGGTCAGATTCTACACACTCAACTTTCTGTTCTCAAAAACGATATGCAATGAATGCTATCTAAAAATGAAGGAAAAGCAGAGCAAGGGCTAGCTCTGTACACTGCCGCATTTTGTGCAGAATTTTGCATTGATCTTAAGCTTGTTGCCACAACTGATACAAAATTTCGTTTCAGGCTCAAGTGTACCCCTTGCAAGTGGTGTCAGTTGGGAAGGAGACATCACTTCAGTGGGCGCGGCTGACTTGACTCCCTTATACATATCTGTGACAGCACCGCTAGGCTTGAATGAGTCGTCAATGTCCGGCACCAACTCTTGCTCTTTTTTGCCGCCTTTTTCTTCAAGGTAGAGCATGAGGCGGGGCCCCTGTACACCGTTAGGGAGATTCACTTGATCGCCAAGCCAAATTGCAAATTTTCGCAGTGTCATATCGGGAGTAGAAAATGTGAGCGAGTGAGTTGACATGTATTCCTCAGTGGCGGCCCTGCCATTGAATACCTTTGACATTATTAATGAATGTCTGAAAGTAGCTATATTAATTATTGCGACATGCCGCACTTGCTGCAGAACTTGGCATGCACTGGTATCGATGCCTTGCAGGCAATACAGTTCTTTGTTGTTATTGTTGAGCTTGCTCGCGGTTTTGGTAGCTCGATATCAACAGGCTTGAATGTAGGTTCTTGCGGTGAAGGAAGTGTGTATTCATTGCCGCTTGCTGCAGCAGGCCCTACTGTGCCTCCGGTTCCTACAAATCCTCCTATGCCAAAGCCTGCCTGGGGGGCTGATGGAGATAATGAACTTCCCCCAGTGGGACTTTTGATCGTTGTGCCCTTCTCCATGGCATTTTTGATTTCAAGTATTACCCGAACAGCAAGAAAGTTCAGTGCAGATGTTGATACAAGATACTCGCCTATCTTGATAAAGAATTCCTTATCTCCCATTTTACCCTGCTTGTAGAGCTGATTTGCGTCGATAAATGATTCGTACAAATTCTGAGTGTCGTTGATTAGCTGCTTGAGCTTCTCAGTTAATCCACCTAAAGTGTCGACGCCAAAAGACATCAAAAAATAGAGAGCCAGCGGGCTTTAAAAATGGTGTGCCTGCTGCTAATAGTAGTAGTTGTTGTTGCTGCCGCCGTATCCGCGGCTGTAACCGTAGCGACTGCGCCTTCTGTCGCGACCATATCCGGTCTGGCCTCTGCTATGCCTATAGCCACTATAACCTCTTCCACCGTTGCCACTGCCATAGCGCCGTTCGCCACCGCCACCACTACCATGCTCATTGCGGTAGCCGCTTCTACTGCCATAGCCACCACGCCACCGGTATCCACCACCGCCGCGGCCAAACGATGCTTGGCGCTGCGCTATTACCGGCACGACAATTCCAAGTTCATCATTCAGCTTGCGGATCGGCAACTTTGTCTGCGCAAGTATTCGCTCAAAGTCAGAGATCCTGTCGTTTGATACAAGTGAGATCGCCTTGCCTTCTCCTCCTGCTCTTGCAGTTCTTCCAATCCTATGGAAATAGACATTAGGGTCCTCAGGTACGTCATAATTGATTACATTTCCAATAGCTGGGACATCGATTCCCCTTGCTGCAATATCTGTTGCAACAAGTATGTCTTCAGTCCCTCTCTTGAACTTGTGCATAGCATTATCTCTCTGTTTTTGCGAAAGATCGCCATGAATAGTAACTGCGCTAAAGCCCTCCTGCCTGAGCTTATATGCAAGCCTGTCTGCTCTTTGTTTTGTTGCAGCAAACACTATGGTCTGTGATTTGGCATTTTGGTTACGCCGAATGAAGTCCATTAGATGCTTAAATTTCTCGCGCTCTTCTACTACCAGATAGGACTGGTCGATGGTTTCAAGGGTGATTTCTTCTTCATTAAGCCTCACGTGCTCAATTTTGTTCTGTCTCATGTATTCGTCCGCCAGCCTCAAGATCTCTGGAGGCATTGTTGCAGAGAAAAGACATGTTTGCCTGTCTTCGTTGACATAGAACAGTATGAACTTGATGTCGTCAATAAAGCCCATATCGAGCATCCTGTCTGCTTCGTCAAGCACTACGAACCTGACATCATCTAGGATTATCGAGCCTTGCTTGATGTGATCAATAAGTCTGCCAGGCGTCGCAACCACTATTTGCACGCCTCGCCTGAGTTTGTCAAGCTGTAGGTTCATGCTTTGGCCGCCGTAGATCGTGACTGCCTTGATTCCTGTGTACTTTGCGAACCGGTTGATCTCATCTGTCACCTGCACCGCGAGTTCTCTTGTAGGAGCAAGTATCAGGACCTGTACTGGGCCACCTGACTTTATCTGTTGCAATATGGGCAGACCAAAGGCCGCTGTCTTGCCGGTTCCAGTGTGCGCCTGCCCCACGACATCTTTTCCCTGCAAAATAAGGGGTATAGCTGTCTCTTGTATGGGGAATGGCACCTTAAATCCATTTTCTGTGAGTGCTTTCGTTAATTGTGCACTCAAACCCAATTCTTCGAAGGTTTTTGTCATTTCCTTTTCACTTTGTATATATTTTTCTTTTATATTCACAAAAGCCACGGAAGATATGAAAAGTCATTTTCTGCTCAAACTTGACAAATCCGCCGTACAGAAACTTTTGTCTTGCTTTGTTTAGGCAAGACAATGATATAAGGCATACGGTATCATATTCAGTTTAAATTTCAATCTCCCATAATGAGCACTGTAATACATGCCTGATCCCGATGCTAAGCGCGTGCTTTGGTTCCTTTTTGCTGGCTCACGTGGGGGTGAGAATAGGATAAGGATAATCGATTTTCTCAAAAAGAGACCTTACAACATCAACCAACTTGCCGATGCCCTTGGGGTCGACTACAAGCTGGTGCAGCATCACATTGGCGTGCTTGAGAGGAACAACATGGTCACAAAGGCTGGTGAAAAGTATGCAGTACTTTACTTTATTTCAAACTATCTTGAGGCCAACATTGACGCATTCAATGAGATCCAGGCCGCAATAGAAAAGCAGAACAAATCTGGAAAAAAGTAAATAAGGCAATTTCTCTGACGTTTGATGGTAATGGCTCTGCTGATGGACATCAGCTCTCTGGTAAGCATTGCAAACATGGCTGTACTGATTGCATTGTTACTGGTTTATGCTAGGATATATGTCAAGACAAGAGCCACCTTTACAGTTGGCCTTGTAGTTTTTGCTGGTATGCTGATGCTTCACAACGGAATAGCAGTCTATGGGTACTTTGCAATGGCGCCACTTTACTCTGATGAATTGCTTCCTTACTTTGCTTGGATACATGTCGCAGAGCTCTTAGGACTAATGGCTCTTCTGAAAGTAACAGTCTGGCCTGCAGGATTAAAGACTGCCAAAGCTGCATCATAGAGACTTCTGAGTAGGCAGGCTAGAGATCTGGTAGAGATCTGGAAAAAAGTATTAAACTAGAAATTGGCAGATGCTGCATGAGTTGGTAGAGACTAGCATTCTAATATCTGCTCTAGCAGGGGCAGGATCATTTTTCTCGCCATGCATCTTGCCTATAATCCCTGCATTTGTCTCATACCTCTCTGGCACAGCCCTTTCCGAGATCCACAGTCAAAACCAGAACCTTAGCGGTGCTTCACTCGCAATGAAAAAATCCACAAGGCTCAACATCTTTCTGAACACCGTCTATTTTGTTCTTGGGTTCTCGCTTGTATTCGCCATCATGGGTGTTGTATTGAACAGCTTCCTTGCCAATGTCGGCACTGGTTTTCAGACCACTTTTCAGGTGATAGGGGGCGCAGTAATAATTGCATTTGGAGGATACCTTATTTTGTCTATGAAGCTACGCATACTTAACTTTGAAAAGAGAATGAGAAACCTGCCTCGGTTTAAGACTACCTATCTGACATCTTTTGTATTTGGAGCTGCCTTTGCTTCTGGTTGGACACCCTGCGTGGGCCCGATACTTGGGACGACTCTTACGCTTGCCGCCACGTCTCCTGGAGCCGCCTACAATTTACTTCTCGCATATTCACTTGGACTTGGCTTGCCGTTCCTCATAACAGGCGCCTTCTTCTCGCAATCAACAAAGATAATTCGCAAGATGGTCAAGCATCTTAAATATTTCAACCCTCTAATGGGTGCGATACTGATCATACTTGGTATCCTTGTACTGACAAATCAACTGAGTGTAATTGGCAACTTTCCACTCGCAAACGAGATAATTAACTTGCAAGGAGGATGATGAGGAGGACTATGAATACGGACAACCTTAGTGCATTAATAGTAGGCGTTGGAGTAGTGGCACTTATTGTCGGCTTTGGAATATACTTTAACAGCCCAGAGCTCAATAATGGTGCCTCAGGCCAACAGAAGGGTTTCGTTCCTGCCACAATAGTTGAAGATAATGGCACAATAACTAGAGTGCAAATAGACAAGTCGCAGTTTAAGCTGGCTCCAGAGCTAACAAATGTCAACGGCTACATCAACTCGGAGCCAATAACGCTTGCAGATCTGAGGGGCAAGGTGGTACTGGTTGATTTCTGGACGTACAGCTGCATCAACTGCATCCGAACTATTCCATACTTGAATGCATGGCATGAAAAATATGCAGATAACGGTCTGGTGATTGTTGGTATACACACACCAGAATTTGAGTTTGAAAAAGACTATAACAATGTCAAGGCTGCAGTTGAAAAATTCAACATCAAGTATCCTGTAGCGCAGGATAACGAAAAGGGCACATGGGAGGCATATGAAAATCGCTATTGGCCGCGAAAATACCTGATTGATAATGAGGGTTACGTTCGTTACGATCACATCGGAGAAGGTGCATATGATGAAACCGAAAAAGTCATCCAATCGCTCCTTGCAGAGCGCACACAATACATCGGTGCAAATGTCACAATTGATCAATCAATAAGCAATCCAGAAAGTTCGCAGAGTGTCAACTTCGATAGGATCAATACTCCTGAGCTATACTTTGGCTATGAGTACTCAAGGGCGCCGCTTGGAAACTCGGAAGGGTACAAACCAGATCAGGTAGTCAATTACACGGTCCCTGACGATACTAAGATTGTACCTAACATGATATATCTTGCCGGTGAATGGAAAAACAATGCCGACCATATGGAGCTCCAGAGTGAAGTCGGACGCATTGTGTTATCATACTCTGCCAAGGCAGTCAACATCGTTGCAGGAGGTAAGAGTCAGCTCCATATTTTGGAGGACAACTCACCATTAGACAACAGTTCAAGGGGCACTGATATCTCTGAGGACGGCACGGTCAAAATAGATGACCAAAGGCTCTACAACGTTGTAGAACATGAAGGGTATGGCAACCACCAAATAGCGATCGACGTTGCAGGCAGAGGATTCCAGATATACACATTCACATTTGGCTAGAGCTTGTGGGGCTTCTGAATCTTTTAAAATTTCATAGCATCGTATGAACCCTTCTTTTTTTCTTGTAACAAGAAATCACTTTACCGTAATAAATGACAAAACTTTAGTGACTGCTCTAAGCCAAAAGGTCTGAGTGTGAACAATCAAAAGAATCTATTGTATGTATGTCTGCATGCATCACCACCTCGCCTATGAGGCAAATCTTTGTTCACTGCAGGTATGCCTACATTCTTCTCTTTTGGTAAATTAATACAATATCACAGTAGCAGCTATACGTGATAAATTATTCTAACAAAAGAAGAACATGACTCCTACTGTCCACAATGAAATTTTTTGTGTCATATGTAAGATATCCTAAATAAATTCAAATGTGTAGTAGGCTGTTGCAACAATTATATACTAATATCCAAACCTCGCTACAAACTTCTTCTCTGCTCCCGTCAATTCTTCTTCTGAAATCCAAAATAGCACGAATGGCAGTATTCTTTGCCATAAATTACGCCTTGTGTGCCGCATTTAGCGCAGGCCCTTTCGTGGTCTACAGTAGAATCTAAAGATTTGGCCTTTTGGAGGCACTTGCCGCATATAGGGGCTTCAAGGTTGTAGCTGGACAAGAATCCTGCACCGCACTGAGTGCATCTCAGACTGTACATTTTTCCTTTTGGTTTCCAGCGATTAAATAATCCCACAAGCTAACTATTAGCGCAGCGGAATAATCAATGTATCGTTAGAGCACGTCTGTATGCTAATTTATCGGTATGCTGATATTATACTTAGCAGCACACAGCACTGACACCAGAAATGTCTGATACTAGCCGGCTTCTTGTGCGCAGAATTAAGGATGGTACAGTAATAGATCATATTGAAGCTGGCAAGGCGCTCCTGGTTTTACGAGCACTCAGCATTACTGGCAAGGAGGGCAACGTGATCACTGTCGCACTAAATGTGCCAAGTAGCAAGCATGGCAAGAAGGACATCATAAAGGTCGAAAACAGATTCCTGGAAACAAGTGAAACCAACAAGCTTGCACTCATTGCTCCGCGGTCAACAATCAACATAATCCGCGATTATAAGCTGCTGGAAAAGCGCAAGATCCAGATGCCACATTCAATAGTTGGGATATTCAAGTGTCCTAATCTAAAATGCATTACAAATAGCGGCGAAGAAATACGGTCTCTAATAGATGTCATTGACAAGGAAAAAGTAGTGCTTAAGTGCAGATATTGCGCTCGGACGCTTTCAACTGATGAGCTGGTATTTTAGTGAGGTAACTTAACTGTCCTCCTCGTCGGCTTCCATTCTACATTGCTATGTTGTTGTATTTTGATGACAGCAAAATGAAAGCCGATCAGTGGTGCAAACACTGCCACAGTTATAGCTGCAAGGGTATAGTTGCCAAGGTATAGCATATAGAGTACTATGCCTGCGCCAGTCATTATCTCAATCCATGTACAAGTACACAGTTGCAAAGCGATGTGCTTTAGATTCACAGTTATATTTGGTATTACGGCTATTTTTGCTAATTGGATAATGGTATCTTCATACTATAATTGAAACATAAAAGAGTGAAGAATATGGCTTCTGCTAACATGACGCTTATCTACTTAAAAGTGTCATATTGGCAGTTTTCTAGCCTCCATTGTATTGAAAGGCTTCGTCCGTAAGACCTCATATATTCTATCGACCATTGCCAGATATAACCTTGACAAACTTTTTCGATAGCTTGTATCCAAAACCCATTGCGATAAAAAGTGTTATCAATCCTGCAGCAAGAGTCAGGAACAATTCTGCCCTGATCACATAATGCATGATAAATGTAACTGCTATGGCAGGAATTGCTATTATAACCGCCAAGAGGGTACTAACAGCATACACACGACCTACCATGATCTTTTTTCTACTGTTATTATCTCTATTGGACACAGAAAAAATCAAGAGCATGGAATTAATTTAAGCCTTCTTAGAATTATGTTTACAAAATTGTAACTTATCAAGCCTAGAATGGTATGGTACACCATTTATCCTCTTAACTCATGCCGCTGTTAATGATTGAAACCTAACACTAGTGACTTGCCAAGACTTAATCCTCTTAAATTTAGGCTCATCTTAAAACCTTCATAGAGATTTTTGATGTGTCACTTGCTCATTTTCTCTACACACGAAAGAAT
>Ga0081538_10001293_pt1 | contig 25953 bp, 25 predicted proteins | sample TabmetS5T2R1_FD_71022 | JGI IMG/M metagenome (GOLD analysis project Ga0081538, IMG submission 71022) | Tabebuia heterophylla rhizosphere microbial communities from the University of Puerto Rico - S5T2R1 | ecosystem: Host-associated > Plants > Roots > Rhizosphere ... | reverse complement strand
TCCTCGTGGACGGGCGGTACCTGGTGTCGGGAGACACCCTGTTCCTCGAGGGCTGCGGGCGGACCGACCTGCCCGGCGGCGACCCGGCGCAGCTCTACGACAGCCTCACGCACAGGCTGGCCAAGGTCCCGGACGACACGGTGCTGTTCCCCGGCCACCTGTACTCCGCCGAGCCCTCGGCAACCATGGGCGAGACGCGGCGGTGGAACTACGTCTTCAAGCCACGTTCCGAGGCCGAGTGGCTCGCCATGTTCGGAAACTGACGCCGGGAGCGGCGGTCGAGGACGTCCGCTCGGCCTCTACAGGCGCGACAACACGGTGCGGCCCCGTGGCGACAGCCGGTAGCCGACGTCGAGGCTCTCCGTCAGGCCCAGCTGCTTCAACTTGCGCACGTCCGTCTTGAACGGCTGGGTCTCCCGCCCGAGGGACGCGGCGAGGTCGGCGGCCCGGACGGCGGGGTGCGCCGCGATCAGCCGCAGGACGGCGTCGGTCCAGGGGCCGTGGCTGCTGGCCCGATCCAGCCGCGCCAACCGGGCCCGGATGCGTTCCAGCTCGTCGTCGGGCACGTCCGCCACCTCTCGCAGTGCGACCCGGGGGTCGGCGCCGGCATGGTGAAAGGCGATGCGGTAGAGGGTTCCGTCGGGGTGCCGGTCCAGCTCCACCAGCAGCTCGGTCCGGTCGCGGTAGCCGGCCCGGCGCGCCTCGTCCTCGGTGATGTCGCCAACGTCCACGACGTCGACCCGGTCGATGGCGAGGACCCCGGCCGGCGTGAGCTGGGTGCCGCCCGCCTTGACGCCCGCCCGCCGCCAGCGACGAAACGCCAGCTCGACCGATCCGTCCGCCAGCCCGGACCAGAAGCGCTGCGGGAACAGCATCTGGGCAAGCTAGCGGCCACTCGCGTTCGTCGGGATGCCAGCCGATCAAGCGTTTGATTGCGTAGCCTGCGCTCGCGACCACGACGTAGGGGGACGAGCGCGATGCGCACCGAGATCTGCGACCGGCTGGGGATCGAGTTCCCGATCTTCGCCTTCAGCCACTGCCGCGATGTCGTCGCCGCCGTGACCAAGGCCGGTGGGCTGGGGGTGCTGGGGGCGGTCGGCTTCGACCCCGACCAGCTCGAGGTGGAGCTGGCGTGGCTCGACGAGCACGTGGGCGAGCGACCGTACGGGGTCGACATCGTCATCCCCAGCAAGTACGAGGGCATGGAGCTCGACATGGGCGCCGAGCAGCTCGAGGCCGAGCTGGCCAAGCACATCCCCGAGGAGCATCGCGACTTCGGTGCCAAGCTGCTCGCCGATCACGGCGTGCCGGAGCTGCCACCCGACGAGAAGCACCGTGAGCTGCTGGGCTGGACGACGGCCACCGCCGAGCCGCAGATCGACATCATCCTGCGCCACGACAAGGCGCGCCTGGTTGCCAACGCTCTGGGCACGCCCCCGGCCGACGTGGTGGCGCGCATCCAGTCGGCGGACAAGCTGGTGGGGGCACTCTGCGGCTCCGTCCGCCACGCCTTGAGCCATCGGGAGGCGGGGCTCGACTTCGTCGTGTGCCAGGGCACCGAGGGTGGGGGTCATTGCGGCGAAGTGGCGTCGGTCGTGCTCTGGCCGCAGGTCATCGACGCCGTCGACCCGATGCCGGTCCTGGCTGCCGGCGGCATCGCCAACGGGCGGCAGGTGGCTGCGGCCATGGCGATGGGCGCCGCCGGGGTGTGGACGGGCTCGCTGTGGCTGACCGTCGAGGAGGCCGACGTGCCCCGCGAGCAGATGCGGAGCTACCTGGACGCCACCAGCCACGACACCGTCCGGTCACGTTCGTTCACCGGCAAGCCCTGCCGCATGCTGCGCAACGACTGGACCGACGCGTGGGAGGGCCCCGACTCTCCGGGCCCGCTCCCGATGCCGCTGCAGATGATGGTGGCCCTGGACGCCGTCCAGCGCGGCCACCACTATCCCGCTGCCGCCAAGGACGTGAACTTCAACCCGGTCGGTCAGGTGGTGGGGATGATGAACCGCGTGGAGCGGTCGGCCGAGGTCGTGCAGCGCCTGGTCGACGAGTACGTGGACGCTTGCCAGCGGCTGACCGATCTCAACCAGCGGGCGCTCGCCTGACCGTGGGTCACTCGCGGTCGCGGCCCCAGGGCACGCTCGACTCCGGCCCCTCGCGTAGCGGGTCGAGGCCACCCGATGCTGACGAGTCCTCGCCCCGTTGCGAGTCGGGCACACCCTCGCCGCCGCCCCGGTCCGCCTCGGCTTCCTCCACCTCGGGCTGCTGGGCCCGTGGCTCCTCCCTCGGCCCGCCGGGGCTGCCGTAGAGGATCGGCTCGTCGCTTCGTGACGAGCGGCGCGAGGGCACCCGCCCCCTGCCCGGGATCCGCCGGCGCGCCATGGGCACCTCGAGCCCGGCCTCGGCCGCCCGCTGCTCCCGGCGGCGACGCCTGATCTCCCGAACCCGGTCGCGCAGGCCGACCCGCTGCCGGGCGAGCACCCCTGAGGGTCCTGCCTGGCCCAGCTCCTCCCAGCCTGGGGCGATCGGGCCCTGCTTGGCCACGACCATGTCGACCAGGTACTTGTTGAACACAATGGGACTGGACACGCCCTCGAGGTCGCGCAGGCCACCCTCCTCGTTGGCCGACTCGATGTGGAGCGTGGCGTAGCCCAGCATTCGTCCCAGCCACGACTGGTCGAACGTGAGGTCGGTGACGCGCATCCACGGGATCGAATGGACGCGGCGGGTCACGACCCCGGAGACCCGCATGATGCGGACGTTGGTGATGACGTAGCTGGTGTACCGCTCCGACAACCGCTGGAGAACCAGTACCAGCAGCACGACCGCCAACACCAGGAACGTGATCAATACGGCCGTAAGCGATCCGTTGAGGACCACGCCCACGAACAAGCCGGCGGCGACGAACAGCCCGATCACGAGGATGAGGTGTTCGATGACGAACGCCCGGAATGACGGGTGGTCGTTGTGGATCATGCGCTCGCCGTGGCCCAGGTACTCCTCGATGATCTCGTCGGGCAGCGGCAGCCAGGAGCGTCGCCAGCGGCCCAGCCGGTCACGCACGCGCGTGCGGAAGCGGGGCGGCCCTGCCGCCGGGTCGAGCTCGGGGTAATCGGCGTCCCGCAGCTGCGCCGGCAGATGGGTCTTGTACGGATCGGGGGTGTTCGGCGGGTAGTAGGGATCGAGCGTGCCACCCAAGGCGTCGCGTTCGCGACGCCGGCGGCTGATCACTCCGTGACGCCCCGGACGAACTCGGTGCTCTTGTCGAGGGCGTCTTCCAGCCAGGATCCGACGGTTCCGAGGAAGTCGCCGAATGCGTCGGCGGTACCGGAAGGGTTCTGCCAGATCGATACGAGCACGAACAGGCCGGCAATCAAGAGCAAGGCTCGTGTCCAACTCATCTCATCGGTCCTCCCGATCGTGGCTTCCCCCGCGCAAGACGAGATAAAAGCCGCGGCAAATCCTACCGATGTGATTCTCTACGTTCAACAACGAGATGGGTTGAGATCAATCGGGCCAGGCCCTGCGAGAAGCGTACTCCCGTTCCTCTACTGCGGCCATGGGGTCAACCAAAACTGGATTACCCAAGTGCGGTCATTTGCCGCACGGCTGCAACCAGTTCGCCTCGCCGATTCAGACCTCCGGACCCTCGAAGCGGTAGCCCATGCCGGGCTCGGTGATGAAGTAGCGGGGGCGGGAGGGGTCCGGCTCCAGCTTGCGGCGGATGTGCGCCATGTGGACCCGCAGATAGTTGGCCTCCTCGCCGTACTGCGGGCCCCAGACCTCCTGCAGCAGCCGGCGTTGCGACACGAGCTTGCCCGCGTTGCGCACGAGGACCTCGACCAGCCCCCACTCCGTGGGCGTCAACCGGAGCTCGCCGGCGGGACCGGTCACCTTCTTGGCCGCGAGATCGACGGAGAAGTCGGGGGTCTCTACGACGGCGCTCTCGGGGGCGGGGGCGATGCGCCGCAATGCGGCCCGCAGGCGCGCCAGCAGCTCGTCCATCCCGAACGGCTTGGTGACGTAGTCGTCGGCGCCAGCGTCGAGGGCCGCCACCTTGTCGTGCTCGGTGCCCCGGGCCGACAGGATGATGATCGGGACCGCGGTCCAGCCCCGGAGGCCCTCGATCACCTCGATGCCGGTGATGCCGGGCAACCCAAGATCGAGGATGACGGCGTCGGGCCGGTGGCGCGCCGCAAGCCGCAGTGCCTCCTCGCCCGTCGGCGCCAGGTCGACCTGATAGCCGCGCGCCCGCAAGTTGGTCCCGAGCGCCCGCAGCATGGGCGACTCGTCGTCGACGACGAGCACCCGGCTCGGTGCAGCGCTGCCGGCCGCCGCCTCGCTCATGGCTTCCCGCTCTCTGGCCCTGCGGGACGCTCGCTCATTTGCGCCACCTCCAACTCGATCGTCATCGTCGTCCCGCCGCCGGGCGTGTCGTCGACCACAAGCTCGCCGCCCATGGCCCGGGTGAACCCGAGGGCGACCGCCAACCCGAGGCCGACGCCGGCGATGCGGCCCCCGTTGCCCCGGGCGGTTCCCTGCACCGGGCTGTCCCCCAGCCGCTGGAACGGCTGGAAGATCCGCTCGCGCTCCTCCACGGGGATCCCGGGGCCACGGTCGATGACGCGGATCAGCACCTTGGAGCCCACCTCGCCGGCCTCCACGCGCACCGGTGAGCCCGGGGGCGAGTGGGCCAACGCGTTGTCCACCAGGTTGGCCACCACGCGCTCGAGAAGCGCCGGGTCCGCCCGCACCGGCGGCAGCGATTCGGGCACGTCGAGGGCCACCTTGTCCGCCCGCTCGCCCAGGCCCGCCAGCGCTGCGGGGACCACCTCCTCGAGGCCAACGGACAGCGTCCTCGCGGCCACCGCCCCGGCCTGGATCCGGCTCATGTCGAGCAGGTTGCCGACAAGGGCGGTGAGGCGGTCGGTCTCGTCCTCGATGGTGCGCAGGAACTCGGTGCGGTCGACGTCGGACCAGGCGATGTCGAGCTGGCGCAGGCTGCTGGCCGACGCCTTGATGCCCGCCAGCGGCGTGCGCAGATCGTGCGACACCGCCTGGAGCAGCGCGCTCCGCAGCTCGTTGGCCTCCGCCAGGGCCGTTGCCCGTGCCGCCTGGGCGCTCATCTGCCGGCGGTCGATGGCGGCCGCCAACTGGGCGACGAAGGCGTTGAGGATGCGCTGGTCCTCGGCCGCCAGGTCGCTGCCCCTGATGGCCAGCACGAGGTCGGCGCCGAGCGGGCGCACCTCGTCGGCCTCGTCGGGGGTCGCCGGGGCCGCGTCTCCGGCCATGGTCTCCACCTGCCAGGTTTCGCCATCCGTCCGGCGGAGCAACGCCACCCCTCCCAGCCCGAACGCCCGGCGCAGGTTGTCCACGAGCACGGGAAGGGGATCGGGCTCGGCCACCGTTCCCGCCAGCCCGGCGAGGGTCTCCGCCTCTGCGGCCGCGCGGGTGGCCTCGGCCCTTCGGCGTGCCGCAGCCGACACGAACGCGCTCACCACCCCGGCGACGATCACGAAGACGACCAGGGCCACGAGGTTCTCGGCCTGGGCGACCGTCCACCGGTGGAGCGGCGGGGTGAACAGGCGGTTCGCGACCAGGAAGGCCGCCAGCGCCGACACCATCGCCGGCACCACGCCGCCGAGGGCTGCGATCACGACCACCAGCACCAGGTACAGCAGGAGGATCGTGGGCAGACCGACGTCGTCGCGCATCTGGACCAGCACTGCAGTGAGCGCCGGTATCCCCATGACGGCCGTGAGCCAGGCAAGCAGCCGGCGTCGAGGCGACAGCGTGACGCGCCGCCGCATCCGGGGCACGGCCCGATCGCCGTCCTCGCCCTCGGCCTCCGCCTGCGAGATGACGTGGACGTCGATCTTGCCCGACAGGCGTACGACCCGGTTGATCACGGAGCCGCGGGTCAGCTCGGCCCAACGCGACCGTCGGCTCGCACCCAGCACGAGCTGCGTGGCGTTCTCCGCCCGAGCGAACTCCACGAGCGCGGCGGCGATGTCGTTGCCGGCGGTCTCGTGGTAGGTGCCACCCATCTCCTCGAGTAGGCGCCGCTGGTGGTCGACCGTGTCGTCCCCACCCACCAGGCCGTCGTCCGACCGGACGTGCACGCCGAGCAGCTCGCCATGCGCCCGCTGGGCGATGCGCGCCGCCCGCCGCACCAGCGCGTCGGCGCTGGGTGCGCCGGTGATGGCGACCACGACGCGCTCCCTCGTCTCCCAGGGCTCGGTGATCCCGTGCCGCTCCCGGTACTCCTCCAGGGCGTCGTCGACCCGGTCGGCGACCCACAGGAGCGCGAGCTCGCGCAGCGCCGCCAGGTTGCCGGGCCGGAAGTAGTTGGCCAGGGCGGCGTCGATCTTCTCGGGCGCGTAGATGTTGCCGTGGGCCATGCGCCGCCGCAGCGCTTCGGGCGTCATGTCCACGAGCTCGATCTGGTCCGCGGCCCGGACGATCTGGTCGGGCAGGGTCTCGCGCTGGCGCACGCCGGTGATCCGCTCGACGACGTCGTTGATCGACTCGAGGTGCTGGATGTTGACGGTGGAGACCACGTCGATGCCGGCGTCGATCAGCTCGTCGACGTCCTCCCAGCGCTTGGCGTTCCTGGACCCGGGCACGTTGGTGTGGGCCAACTCGTCGACCAGCGCCACCGCCGGTCGCCGGGCGAGGACGGCGTCGACGTCCATCTCCTCCAGGGCCGCACCGCGGTAGGTGATGACCCTGCGCGGCACGACCTCGAGGTCGCCGATCTGCTCGGCCGTGTGGGCCCGTCCGTGGGTCTCGACGTAGCCCACGACCACGTCGGTGCCGCGCGCCTTGCGACGGCGGCCCTCGTTGAGCATGGCGAACGTCTTGCCGACGCCCGGAGCCGCCCCCAAATAGACGCGGAGGGTCCCGCGCCGGCGTCGCGCCGCGGCCACGCCCGGCGCCGGGGCGTCAGCCGATTCTCGTTGCGTGCTCACGCCGACCAATGGTGCGGCACGGGGCGGCGCCATGTCGCTAGCCGGCCTCGTCGAGAGCGAGGTTGAGCTCGATGACGTTCACCCTCTCCTCGCCCAGGAACCCGAGGTCGCGGCCCGACGTGTGGTCGTCCACCAGCCCCATCACGATGTCGAGATCGCTGCCACGCTCCTCGGCGACCCGCGGCGCCTGCAGGCGGGCATTGGCCACCGAGATGTGGGGATCGAGGCCCGAGCCCGACGCCGTGACGGCGTCGACCGGCACCTGGGCATCGGCGTCCAGCCCGTTCTCCTGGCGGTAGGCGTCGGCCCGTTGCTCCACGCCGTCGAAGGTCTCGTCGACGTCGGCGGTGGCGGGATCGTCCTCCTCGCCGACAAGCAGCTCGGGGTTGGTGGGGCCGAGGTTCGACCCCGAGCTGGCGCGGGCGTCGTAGCCGTCGCCGGCCGCCGATGGCCGGGGGTGGAAGTACTCCGGCTCGCTGAACGACTGCCCGATGAGGCTCGAGCCGACCACCTCGCCGTCGGTGTCCTCGACCTGCGACCCGTCGGCCTCGTCGTTGAACAAGCCCTGCGCGATGCCGGTCACCACTAGCGGGTAGGCGAGCCCCGTGGTCACCGTGAACACGACCATCATCATGAAGGCGGGGAAGAGTTGGCGACGCATCAAGAGACCCCCATCGCGGAGATGACCAGGTCGATGGCCTTGATCCCGATGAAGGGGGCGACCAGCCCCCCGAGCCCGTAGACGAGGAGGTTGCGGCGCAGCATGACCGCAGCGCTCTCGGCCCGGAACTTCACGCCGCGCAGCGACAGCGGGATCAGCGCAACGATGATCAGGGCGTTGAAGATGACCGCGGAGAGGATCGCCGATCGCGGCGTGTCGAGCGCCATGATGTTGAGCTCGTCGAGGGCGGGCAGGACACCCGAGAACATCGCCGGGATGATGGCGAAGTACTTGGCCACGTCGTTGGCGATCGAGAAGGTGGTCAGCGACCCCCGGGTGATGAGCAGCTGCTTGCCGATCTCGACGACCTCGATGAGCTTCGTCGGGTTGGAGTCGAGGTCGACCATGTTGCCGGCCTCCTTGGCAGCCTGGGTGCCCGTGTTCATGGCCACGCCGACATCCGCCTGGGCGAGTGCGGGAGCGTCGTTGGTGCCATCGCCGGTCATGGCGACGAGCCGCCCGCCCTCCTGCTCCTTGCGGATGAGGGCCATCTTGTCCTCGGGGGTGGCCTCGGCGAGGTAGTCGTCGACCCCGGCTTCGGTGGCGATCGCCTGCGCGGTGAGCGGGTTGTCGCCGGTGATCATCACCGTACGGAGTCCCATGGCCCGCAACTGGGCGAAGCGTTGACGGATCCCCTCCTTGACCACGTCCTTCAGATGGATCACGCCGAGTACCTCGACCCCCCTGGCGTTGGACTCGGCCACGGCTAGCGGCGTCCCACCGCCGGTGGCGACGCCCTCGACCAGCGGGGTCAGCTCGGCCGGCACCATGCCGCCGAGCTCCGACACCCAGTGACGGACGGCGTCGGCCGCACCCTTGCGGACCGACACCCCGTCGATGTCGAGCCCGCTCATCCGGGTCTGGGCGGTGAAGGGCACGAGGGTGGCGTGACCGACGTCGCGCTCGCGGACACCGAACCGCTGCTTGGCGAGGACGACGATCGACCGTCCCTCCGGCGTCTCGTCGGCCAGGCTGGCGAGCTGGGCAGCCGCGGCCAGCCGGTCCTCGGACACCCCCGGGAGCGGCAGGAACTCGGCTGCCTGCCGGTTGCCCAGCGTGATCGTGCCCGTCTTGTCGAGCAACAGGGTGGAGCAGTCGCCGGCCGCCTCGACTGCGCGCCCCGACACGGCGAGCACGTTGTGCTGTACGAGGCGGTCCATGCCGGCGATGCCGACGGCCGACAGCAGCGCACCGATGGTCGTCGGAATGAGGCACACGAGCAGGGCGACGAGCACCACCACCTGCTGCTCCGCCTCGGAGTAGATGGCGAACGGCTGGAGGCTGACCACCGCCAACAGGAAGATGATGGTGAGACCGGCCAGCAAGATGTTCAGCGCGATCTCGTTGGGGGTCTTCTGGCGCTCCGCCCCCTCGACCAGCGAGATCATGCGGTCGAGGAAGGTCTCGCCGGGACGGGCGGTGATCTCCACGACGATCTGGTCGGACAGCACCCGGGTCCCACCGGTGACCGCCGAGCGGTCCCCACCCGACTCGCGTATGACCGGGGCCGACTCGCCGGTGATGGCTGACTCGTCCACCGAGGCGATGCCGGCGATGACCTCGCCGTCCGACGGGATCATCTCGCCCGCGTTGACCACCACGACGTCGCCGACGTCGAGTCGCGACGACGGCACCGGCTCGAGCGTTCCGTCGGCCAGCCGGCGGTTGGCGATGGTCTCGGCCCGGGCCTTGCGGAGCGTGTCGGCCTGGGCCTTGCCGCGACCCTCGGCCACCGCCTCGGCGAAGTTGGCGAACAGGACCGTGAACCACAGGAACAGGGCCACCAGCCCGGTGAACACGTTCTCCGCCGTCGTCGAGTCGCCGAGGTCGCGGAAGAAGAGAACGGAGGTCAGCACGCTGCCCACCAACACCACGAACATGACGGGGTTGCGGGCCTGGGTGCGGGGACGGATCTTCGTGAAGCTGTCGACCACGGCGGGGCCGACGATGGCCGGGTCGAACAGCGATCGCTGCTGCGTCGTCCGCTTGGGGGCACGGGGCCCTCCGGTGTCGGCCGCCGCCGTCACTGTGCTCATGCGGCTCCTACAGGGACAGCTGCTCGACGAGGGGGCCGAGCGCCAGGGCGGGGAAGAAGGTCAGGCCGGCGACGATGGCGATGACACCGACGACCAGCCCGCCGAACAGTGGCGTGTGTGTCGGGAACGTTCCGGCAGTCGCCGGTGCGGGTTGCTTGCGGGCCATCGAGCCGGCGATGGCCAGAACGGGGATGATGAGGAAGAAGCGGCCGACCAGCATGGCAATGCCGAGCGTCGTGTCGTACCACTGCGTGGCGGTGGTCAGGCCGGCGAAGCCCGAGCCGTTGTTGTTGGACCCCGACGTGAAGGCGTACAGGATCTCGGACAGCCCGTGCGCTCCAGGGTTGTTGGTGGTGAGCGCCGAGTCGAGCAGCACCGACGCCGCCGCGAAGCCCAGCAACACCAGCGGCATGGCGAGCACGTAGAGCACAACCAGCTTCATCTCCGGCGCCTGGACCTTCTTGCCCAGGTACTCCGGTGTTCGGCCGACCATCAGGCCGGCGATGAACACGGCCAGGATGGCGATGATCAGGAACCCGTTGAGGCCCACGCCCACTCCCCCAGGGCTGACCTCGCCCAGCATCATGTGGGCGAGCGGTATGCCCCCTCCCAGCGGCGTGTAGCTGTCGTGCATGGAGTTGACCGACCCGTTGGACGTGCCGGTCGTAGATGCCGCCCACAGGCCCGAGGCCGTGGGGCCGAAGCGGACCTCCTTGCCCTCCATGTTTCCACCGGCCTGGTCGCTCGCCGCCACCTGGTCCACGCCGAACTGGTCGAGCTCGGAGTTGCCGTTTGCCTCCAGGCCCATGGCAGCGAGGGACATCACCAGCCAGATCACCGCCATGATGGCGAACACGGCCCGGCCCTGCCGGCGGTCCTTCACCATGTACCCGAAGGTGAAGGCCAGCGCGAACGGAATGATGACGATCGCGTAGGTCTCGAGGAAGTTGGTGAAGGGCGTGCCGTTCTCGAACGGGTGGGCCGAGTTGGTGTTGAAGAAGCCGCCGCCGTTGGTGCCGAGCTGCTTGATGGCGATCTGGCTGGCGACGGGGCCCCCGGGCATGACCTGCGATCCGCCCTCGACGGTGGTGACCTCGGTGAAACCGTGGAGGTTCTGGATCACGCCCTGGCTGACGAGGATGAGCGCGAACACGAAGCATGCCGGCAGCAGGATCCGGGTCGTGGTGCGGGTGAGGTCCACCCAGAAGTTGCCGAGCGTCGATGCCCGCCGGCGGGCCAGCCCGCGGATGAGGGCCGCCATGACCGCCATGCCCGCGGCCGCGGAGACGAAGTTGTGGACTGCCAGCCCCAGCATCTGGCTGAGGTGGCTCATCGTGGACTCGCCGCCGTAGGACTGCCAGTTGGTGTTGGTGGAGAAGCTGACCGCAGTGTTGAACGACAGGTGCTCGCCGACGGCCGGCACGTCGGTGGGGTTGAACGGCAACGAATCCTGGATGCGCAGTTGCAGGTAGAGGAGCAGCAGCGAGATCGCGCTGAACGCAAGGACGGAGTAGGCATAGACGGTCCAGCGCTGTTCCCGGCCCGGGTCGACGCGGCAGATCCGGTAGATGGGCCGCTCGATCCGCAGGAAGAAGCGGTCGCCGGGTGCGGGCCGTTCGCGGTCGTCGTAGACCCGTGCCATGTACCGGCCAATGAACGGTGCGGTCAGACCGACCAGTGCGACGAGCACGACGAACTGCAGCCAGTTGGCCGTGGACATCAGAACCTCTCGGGGAACACGAGGGCGGCGATCAGGTAGCCCGCGATCAGGACCGCGAGCACCAGGCCAACGATGTTGTCCGCGGTCACCGCCCCCTCCCCGGGGTCGACTCGAGCGCGCCGGCGTCGTCGTCTCCGTTCGACCCCCGGAGTTCGGCGGCGGTGTTGCGACCCACGATGCGCTCGCAGCCCTGCACATATGCCGCGGAGAGGGCGAAGAAGGCCACGATCACCAGTACGAAGATCAGGTCACCCATGAGCCCTCCACGGGTCATCGGCGGACCGACCGCCCGCCGGTTCCAATCTGCAACACATGCCGCCGCTCAGAGCGCCCTGGCACCGCGTTCCTGCGGCCAATGGAGGCCGTTCGTTGCGGTCACGACGTCGGGCACCATCCCGTCATACGCCGGCGCCGTCCGGTCGCCAATGGCCTCGACGCTTCCTTAGCGGCGCGTCCCGCAATCGTGACGGCATCGTGACTCACCGGGCAACGGTCGTCGGCCTCCGGCCCGCGGTACGGTGACGCGAGCGAAAACCTTGAAGTCGGTGCCGGAGGGGGAACGCCATGGCGCTGTCACGAAGGTCCAGCTCCCGCATTGCTGCCGCTGTCGCCGGCATAGCGCTCCTGGTCGGCGTCCTCGGCGCGAGCCCCGCGGAGGCCCGGTCCCCGCGGCCCTGCACGCCAGGCGCGCCCGGCGCCGGCGACGCCTACTTCCCGGGCTACGGCAACGGCGGCTACGACGTCCGGCACTACGACCTCGACATCAGCTACGACCCGGCGACGGACCGTCTCGACGGGCGCGCATCCATCACCGCCCGGGCCACCCAGGACCTGTGCAGCCTCAACCTCGATCTCGTCGGGCTCGAGGTGCGCGACATCGAGGTGGGCCATCGGCAGGCGACGTGGGCGCGCAGCGGCCAGGAGCTGACCGTGACGCCGAGTCGACCGCTCCGGGCCGGGCAGCGCTTCGAGGTCGACGTCACCTACGGCGGCGTGCCGGTCGAGTTCGCCCTGCCCGGCTTCGACATCCGGACCGGCTTCATGACCACGCCCGACGGGGTCACCGTCGCCGGCCAGCCCGAGGTGGCGGCGGCGTGGTTCCCGGTGAACGACCACCCGATCGACAAGGCGTCGTACTCGTTCGACGTGACCGTGCCCAACGCCTACGAGGTGGTCGCCAACGGCGTCCTCCGCAACCGCCACGAGCGCCGGGGCTGGACCAGCTGGCGGTGGGAGGCACGCGAGCCGATGGCGTCGTACCTCGCGACCATCGACATCGGCTTCTGGGACGTCGACCGGGACCGCATCGGTCGGGTCTCGGTCTACGACGCGGTCGACTCCGCCATCACCGGCGGGCTGCGTGCCGAGATCGATTCGTCCCTCGCCCGCCAGGGCGAAGTCCTCGATCTCCTGTCCGACGCCTTCGGTCCCTATCCGTTCAACACCGTTGGAGCCATCGTCGACAACCAGGACGATCTGTTCTTCGCGCTCGAGACCCAGACCCGGCCCGTCTACTCGAAGTTCTTCTGGCTCGATTCCCAGGGCAACCCCGCCAACGGCGACTTCGTCGTGGTCCACGAGCTCGCCCACCAGTGGTTCGGCGACGACGTGGCCCTGGCGCGCTGGCAGGACATCTGGCTCAACGAGGGTTTCGCCACGTACGCCGAGTGGCTCTGGGAGGAACACGAGGGCCGTGGCACGCCGCAGGAGATCTTCCAGGCCACCTACGACGCCATCCCGGCCAACGATCCGTTCTGGGCGGTGGAGATCGGCGACCCGGGCGTCGACCTGCTGTTCGACAACGCCGTGTACGTGCGTGGCGCCATGACCCTCCAGGCCCTGCGCCAAGCCGTCGGCGACGACGCCTTCTGGCGGATCATCCGCGGCTGGGCGGCCACCAAGAGCGGGGGCAACGCCACGACCGAGGAGTTCATCGCGTTCGCCGAGCAGGTGTCGGGCCAACAGCTGGACGACCTGTTCACAACCTGGCTGTTCACACCCACCAAGCCGTCGCTCACCGGGCAGGCGGCCGCCGCGACGGCCCTGTCGGCCCCGGCCGGAGCGTCGGCCGCCGACTGGTGGCCGCGCGCGCAGGCCCAACACGAGCGCGGCCGTTTCTGACCCCTCGGGGACGGGGCCCGGCTACCCGGCCGATCACACGATCTCGTAGTCGGCCGGGTTGGGCTCGCGGGTCTCGCGCCAGTAGTCGAGCAGCGTGAACGGCCAGTTCTGGGTGATCCGGCCGTTGGCGTTCTTGTACCAGGTGTTGACCGTCGACGCCCCCCACGCCATGTTGCGGTTGCCCTCGTCGATGCGGCGGTTGTAGGCGTCATGGACCTCGGGCCGGACGTCGAGCGCCCGCCGGCCCCGGCCGAGCAGGAGCTCGAGGCAGCCCAGCACGTAGTGCACCTCGCATTCCGAGAAGTACGTGATGCTGCCGTTGATGACGATGTTGGTGTTGGGCCCGTAGAGCAGGAACAGGTTGGGGAAGTGCGGCACGGTGATGCCGAGGTAGGCGCGGGCCTCGCCGTCCCAGTGCTCGTGGAGCTCGACGCCCCCGCGGCCCACCACCTTCATGGGCATGAGGAACTGCGACGCAGTGAAGCCGGTCCCGTAGACGATCACGTCCACCTCGTGGTGCACGCCGTCGACCGTCGTCACGCCCGTCGGGGTGATCTGCTCGATGCCGCTGGTGACCAGCTCGACGTTGTCGCGCTGGAGTGCCTCGGGCCACACGCCGTTGTCGCGCACGATCCGCTTGGCGAACGGCGGATAGGCGGGCAGCACCCGGTCGATCAGGTCCGGCGTCCCGGCGAACGCCAGCTGGATGTAGCCGGTGAGCAGTTGGCGTGCGGCATCGTTGAGCGGGCTCACCGACGGTCCGCCCGACGCCCCGCCGGACCAGGCGGGGTCGACCCGGGCGGCTGGGAGCACGCCCTCGGCGTACTGCCAGAACAGCCAGAAGCGGTACCACTGCGTGTAGGTGGGGACGTGCCGGAACAGCCACTGCTTCTGGCGAGAGACCTCACGGTGATAGTCGTCGGTGGGGACGAGCCACGGCGGGGTGCGCTGGAACACCAGCAGCTCGTCGACCTCGGGGGCGATCTCGGGGATGAACTGCACGGCGCTGGCCCCGGTCCCGACGACCGCCACCCGCTTGCCCTCGAGGTCCACGTCGTGGCGCCAGCGCGCCGAGTGAAACGACACGCCCTCGAACGCCTCGCGCCCCGGGATCGCCGGGAACGAGGGGCGGTTCAGCTGGCCGACTGCGCTGATGATGGCCTGCGCCTCCAGGGTCTCCTCGCCGTTCGACGTGCGCAGGCACAGCGTCCACGAGCCGCGCTCCTCGTTCCACTCGGCGGACGTCACCTCGGTCTCGAAGCGGATGTGCTCGCGCAGCCCGAACCGATCCGTGCATATCTGGAAGTACTCGAGCAGCACCTCTTGCGTGGAGTAGTGCTGCGGCCAGTCCTCGCGCTGGGCGAACGAGTAGCTGTAGAAGTGGTTGGCCACGTCGACACGGCAGCCCGGATAGGTGTTCTCCCACCAGGTGCCGCCCACCTCGGGATCCTTCTCGAGGATCACGAACGGCACGCCGGCCTGCTTGAGCCGGTAGGCGGCCACGATGCCGGACATTCCGGCGCCGATGACGGCCACCCGGAAGGGCGTGTCGGGCGCCAGCTCTTCAAGGCTCCAACGCGGCGCCCGCAGGTCGTCGCCGTGCACCGATAGCTCCTCGAGGAACAGTGGGAGGTAGTCCTCGACCACTTCGTCCCCGACGACGAAGGCCAGGATCCGGCGCATGGCGCGCTCGTCGGGCTCCGGCGCCACCGCGCTGCCTCCGTCACGGAACCGCGCCAGTGCCTCCAACGCGAGCTGCCGGGCCAGGGCCAAGCGGTCACCGTCGACCCCGCCGTCGGGCTCGAGCAGCCGGGTCGGGTCCGGCCGTAGCTCCTCGCGCAGCAGGGACAGGTCGCCGGTCGCGTAGGCGACGGCCGCCAGCAGCGGGATCACGCTGGCGTGGGACAAAGCATCCGTGATGGCGTCGTCGTCGACGTCGATCGGCGAGGGCGGTTCCGCGAAACGCATCGCCCGGATTGTGTCATGCGCTTGACGGGCGATCTCGGTCGACGGTTCCCGTCACGCCGAAAGGTTCGGCGCCGCCTCGGTGCCGCGGGCCTCGAGCTCAGGCGAGCTTGCGGGATGCCGTCGGCGACTGCCGAGGAGCCTCCGCACGCTCCATTGGACGCCATTGGCGGCGAGCAGGGCGAGCAACGGAATGATGGGCACCCGGTAGCGGGCATACGCGGCGTCTCCGGTCGAGACGACGATGACGTAGGCGACCGTGGCGACCACGAAGGCCCAGTAGGCGCGGTGCACGGACCGGAGCCCGGCGGCGGCGCCCACGCCGGCGAGGGCCCACAGGAGCGCGTTCCACGAGAACAGCCCCACCGCGAGCGGAGGGGACGCCGGCACGTCGAGGTACTGGCGGACGGTGTCGGTGCCCGGCCCCGCGACTTGGCGGACCACGCCCTCGACCACGATCCGCGCAGCCTGCGCGGGGTGATCCGTCATGATCTCGAGACCCTGACGGTTCCAGGCGTCGAAGCCCTGACCGCTGGCACCCGGGTCCGGGATTCGGCAGGTCCACCCCTCGGTCGATGTGCAGTCGCCGTCCGGATCCTCACCCTCCGTCGGGCAGCCGAGGCGCTCTCGCGCCGCCAACATGGTGGCTCCGGTGGTGCGTGCCTCGATGCGGGCGCCGTTGCTGCAATACAGGAGGAGGCCGGTCGCTCCCGACAGCTGCCACGAATCCACCTCCGAGTGGTTCCGGAACTGCCATCCCCCCACCACCAGCACGATGGGGGCCATGAACGCAAGCAGTCGCGTGGCGAGGGCACGGCGGGACATGCCACGGAATCGGATGCCGAGCAGCACCAGCAGGATGGCGGGGTAGAACCACATCGTCGGCCGGACCATGGTGGCCAGGGCCACCAGCGCACCGAGGCCGAACAGGGCGCCCACCGGCACGTCGCGGGCACGGCGCCGACCGAACACGACCAGGCCCACGACCGCGATCGCGGCGATGGTGACGGACGCGACCCCCTCCGTGAGGACCGTGCCCGACGCCATGAACTGCAGCGGATCGAGCACCACCAGGGCGCCGGCCACGAGCCCGGCCGTGCGGCCGAGGAGCCGCCACCCGACCACGACCACCGCCGCGACCGTCATCGCGCTCAAGGCGGCTTGGATCGGGCTGATCGCCCACTCGCTGCCCGTGACCCACAGGATCGCGGCCAGGAACGCCGGATATCCCGGAGTGCGCACGAACATGGGCGTCGGATCCAGCGGTGAAAGGCTGAAGCGCCCGGCGTCGATCAGGGCGTGAGCCGGCCCGAGGTACCCGGGTGTGTCGGGTGACCGGGCCGCCAATGGGTCGGCATGGGCGATCCAGGCCGCCCACGCCACCCTGGCGACGATGCCGGCGACGATGACGGCGACCGCCCATCGGCGCACGGTGCGCCGATCGGCCTGCATGGCGCGCATCAACCCCCCAGGCACTCCGCCAGCTTGTCGCCCCCACCGGGCCCTCGTGCAAGTCGTCCGGCCTGCCGGCGGCGGATGCTCGACCGCTCCGCACTCCTCGTCGCAGCTGGACCACCGCCATCGGGCGGCGCGATGGCGCGAGGCTGTCGATCGGTGCCAACTCGTTCGTCGTCATCACGACGAGCGACGGTCGCTCGAACGAGGAGGATGGTCACGATGCGCTACCTCGCACTGCTCGGCGGCGAAGAGGCGGCGGGCCCGGCGCCGGGAACGCCCGAGTTCGACACGATGATGCAGGGGTACATGCGATTCGACGAGGTCGCGGCCGACGCCATCGTCGGGGGGGAGGCCCTCGAGGAGGCGGCCACCGCCACCACGATCCGCCACGGTGACGCCGGGCCGCTGGTGACCGCTGGCCCTTATGCCGAGACCGTGGAGGCGCTCGGTGGCCTGTACGTCCTGGAGGCCGACACGCTGGACGACGCCATCGAGCTGGCACGCCAGATTCCCGCCGCCCTCGACGGCTGGGTGAGCCTGCGTCCGATGGTCGAATGGTTCGACACAGGCGTTCAGGCCAGTGGCACCGGAGAGGCGCCGCGCTACGTCGCCTTCATCTACGGCAAGGAGACCGACGGCGATCAGCCGGACACACCGGCCTGGGACGAGGGCCTGGCGGCACACCAACGGTTCATGGACGCCGTCGGCGACGCCGTCCAGGCGGGCGGTGCACTGCATCCCATCGCCACTGCCACCACGGTGCAGGTGCGGGACGGCGACGTCATCGTGAGCGACGGTCCGTTCGCCGAGTCGGCCGAGGTGGTCGGGGGCTTCTACGTGCTCCGGGCCAGCGACCGCGACGCCGCCGTGGCCGTGGCCAGCCAGATCCCGGCGGAGGCGATCGAGCTGCGGCCCATCATGGAGGTCGGCGGCTGACTCCGGCGGACCGGGTCGTCGAGCGGGCGTTCCGTTCCGAGTCGGGACGCGTGCTCGCCACGCTGGCCCGACAGCTCGGCGACCTGGACGCCGCCGAGGACGCGGTGCAGGAGGCGTTCCTGGAGGCGATGCGCACCTGGCCGGGTCGCGGCGTCCCGGACAACCCGGGCGCCTGGATCACGTCCACGGCCCGCAACCGCGCCGTGGACCGGTTGCGGCGCGAGTCACGGCGCGACGCCAAGGAGAAGGCGGCAGTGGTGCCCGATCCCTCATCGGACGGACCGGCCGGTCCGTCCGAGCCGTCGATCGTCGGGCCACCCGAGCCCGAGCCGGCGGACGATCAGCTCCGCTTGATCTTCACCTGCTGCCATCCCGCCCTCGCACCTGCCGCCCAGGTGGCCCTGACTTTGCGCCTGGTGTGCGGGCTCCAGACCGTCGAGATCGCCCGGGCGTTCCTCCAGCCCGAGGCCACGGTCGCCCAACGCCTGGTGCGCGCCAAGGCCAAGATCCGCACCGCCGCCATCCCCTTCCGGGTCCCACCCGCCCACCTGCTCCCCGAGCGCTTGCCGCCAGTCGCCGCCTGCATCTACCTGGTGTTCACCGAGGGGTACGCGGCCACGGCCGGCGACGAACTGGTGCGCCGCGAGCTGTGCGACGAGGCGATCCGGCTCGGGCGGCTCGTGGTCGAGCTCATGCCCGACGAGCCCGAGGCGCGGGGCCTGCTGGCGCTGATGTTGATGCAGGACAGCCGGCGCGACGCGCGCGTCTCGGTCGGGGGCGACCTGGTGCTGCTCGAGGACCAGGACCGGAGCAGCTGGGACCGCGACCGCATCGCCGAGGGCACCGCCGAGCTGGAGCGGGCCCTGCTTCGCCGCCGTCCGGGTCCCTACCAGCTCCAGGCCGCCATCGCTGGACTGCACGCCACGGCCACGTCGTGGGTGAACACCGATTGGCCGCAGATCGCGGCGCTGTACGCGGAGCTGGCTCGGGTGGCACCGTCGCCAGTCGTGGAGCTCAATCGGGCGGTGGCGGTGGCGTTCACCGAGGGACCGGAGGCCGCCCTCGACGTGGTCGATGCCGTCGCCGACGATCCTCGGCTGGCCCGCACGCATCTGCTGCCAGCGACGCGGGCCGACCTGCTGCGACGCCTCGGCCGGCGGGACGAGGCTGCCGACTCCTACCGCGCCGCACTGGCGATGGCCCGCACCGGCCCGGAGCGGGCGTTCCTGGAGCGGCGCCTCGACGAGGTTGCCGGCTAGCGACACCCCCGGGGCGAACCTGCGTCCGGATGTGCCGGTTTCCGGCGCTTCCGAACGCAGGAACGGGTCAGGACGAACCGTCAGGGGACGAAGCCGAGTCGCGCCAGCACGTCCTCCGCGGCGACGCTCCCCGGCGGCCGGCCCTCGGCAGCCATCCGGTTGGCGAGCCGTTGGAGCAGCTCGTTGACCGGCGTCGGGACCCCGTGCAACCTGCCGAGCAACACGATCTCGCCGGTGAGGTAGTCGGTCTCGACGGTGGGCAGGCCGCGGGCGAGGCTCTGCCAGGACGATCCGCCCTGGCGCTCGTGGCCCGACACCGGACGCAGCCGGAACACGTCGCCGCGGCGGGCGCGGTCGTCGTCGATGGACACCGCATCGATGCCGGCCGCCTGCAGGCAGGCTTCGCCCTCCGCGCGGGCCATCCGGACCAGGGGCGTCGAGCGCGCTGCCTCCGGCCCGCACACCACCTCGACGGCGTTGCCGAGGTTGAGGATCAGCTTGCGGTACTTCCAACGCATGATGTCCGGCCGGGCCTCTGACCCGAACGTGGCCCCCGACAGCGCGGCGGCGACCTCCTGTGCCAGCCCGTCGACGCCGTCCGGGTAGCGGCCCAGGTCGAGCAGTCCGGTCGTCGGCGCCAGGTGGACCACGACGACACCGGGCTGGAGATGGGTGGCGGGCAGCATGACTGCGACCCCGTAGACGTGGGGGAAGAACCGCAGCGCCACGCGCTCGTTGTCCACGCCGTTCTGGGCGCACAGCACGCGCACCCCGGGCGGCGCGTGTGCGGCCAGGGCGGCCAGGGCGGCGGCGGTGTCCTGGCTCTTCATGGCCAGGATCACCACGTCGCCGTCGCGCAGGTCCGCCTCGGCGGGGTGCCCGACCGCGACCGGGCGCAGCGTGGCCGGGCCGTCCGGCGACACCAGCTTGAGCCCGTCGTCCCGGAGCGCCCGCAGGTGGTCGCCCCGGGCCACGAGGGTCACGTCGTGCCCGGCCTCGAACAGGCGCCCGCCGATCGCACCGCCGATCGCACCGGCGCCGTACACCGTGAATCGCATGTCGCCAGCCTGGCTCGCCGATGGGGCGCCCGGCGACGCGGCGGCCAGGGCGTCCTAGGCGGCGGGTTGGGCCTCGTCGCTGGCCGCGGCGGCGGCTCCCGCATCGACCCCCGGTCCGGCCGCGACCACGCGCTCGCGCGTGGGGATCCGCCAGCCGACGTACCAGGTTCCGACCAGGCCGGCGCCCATGACGACGCCGGCCAGCAGCGGCGACCCCAGCGCCAGCGAGCTCAGCGAGCAGGCCGTCAGCATCATCGCGATGGCCACCACCTTGGCCCGCCGGGGCATGCCCAGCCCGGCGCGGTGGTCCCGCACCAGCGGACCGATCTTCGGCAGGCCCAGCACCCATTGCTCGAACCGGGGACTCGACCGGGCGAAGCAGGCGGCCGCCAGCACGAAGAAGCCGGTGGTCGGCAATCCCGGCACGACGATGCCCAGCCCGCCGAGCGCCACGGCGACCCAGCCGAGCGCCAACAGACCGAAACGTCGCATGCGTGGCCTAGGCGACGAGGTCGAGGATGTCCTCGACCATCAGGACCAACAACAGCGCGATCACAGTCAGCGCGATGGCCGTGTAGGCCCAACGCCAGCGGTGGTCGGCGGCCCAGAAGCGGCGGATCGTGAGGACGTTGCACCCGATGGCGACGACGCCGATGGGGATGCCGACGGCGGGTCCGACACCCGCCGCCAGGCCCAACGCGGGCGCCACGAAGGGCAGCACGATGTAGGTCAGGAGGCAGCGGGTGCCCGATAGCAGGATGGAGGCCGAGAACGCCCGCTGGGCGGCATCCTCGGGGGCCGGGGGCCCGTCGGGGATGCGGAGCAGGCGCCGGACCGCAACGTCGGCGGCCGGGCGGGGGGCGGTGGCCACATCGTGCACGCCACGAGGCTACGCGGTGCGTCCCCCGGCGGCCCAAAGGCCCGCGCGGCCCGAATTTGGGCCCTAGGTCCCGAGACAGGCGACCGGCTCGGCGGCTACCGTCGCGTCGAACGGAGCAACGCGTCGGCTCTTGTCAGGAGAAGACGAATGAGCAACCGTCACCGCACCGGCGATGTGGTCCTCCCACATCCCGAGGAGCGTCGGGTCCACGCCCGTTCCGAGCGCCACCGGGTCACCACCGCCCTGGCCGACATCACCGGCCAGATCCAGGGCGGGGTCGAGCCTGACGAGGTGATCGAGCCGGGCATCGGCTTCCGGGCCGAGCGGCACCACGATCCGGCCAAGGCCCGGCCGTCGCAGCGCCGCCGCCGGCATTGGAAGCTGAAGATGTGGAAGCGGCGCACCGCCGCGCGGCGGCTCAAGGCCGCCATGGAACGGTTCACCCCCAGCTAGAGATTGCGCTCACTCCGCCAGCGCCGACACGCGGTGCTGGCGTGGGCTCACGCCCCGCACCCGCTTGACGTCCAGGGCGGGTCCATGAGCGCCCGCAGCAGGAAGGCTCGGCGAGCGCTCGGACCGTCCAGCAACCCGACGATCGCGTCCATGGGCGCCGAATGGTAGACGCACGCACATGGAATTGAGCGTCCTGGCTATGGCCCGTCCACGAGCCGCCGCCTTTACTGGCCACATGACGGAACCAACGCACTACTCGCCCGGCCTGGACCAAGTCGTCAAGGCAATCGCCAAGCGGTCGTTCTGCATGCTCGCCACCGTCTCGCCGAGCGGGCGCCCGCACGTTGCCGGTGTGCTGTACCAGGCGATCGGGACCACCCTCTACGTCAACATGTCGCGCGACGGCCGCAAGGGGCGCAACATCGCCCAAAACCCCCATGTCGCCGTGTCCATCCCCATCCGCCGGCTGCCGGTGGGCGGACCACCGTCGACCGTGCAGTTCCAGGGCCACGGAGAGCTGCTCGGATTCGACGATCCCGACATCGTGCGGATGGTCGGGGCCGGTGAGCTCAAGAACATCACCAGCCATGGCGAGCTCGACCATCCGGACGGCTGCTTCGTCCGCATCACGCCGCTGCGCCGCATGACGACCTACGGGCTGGGGATGTCGCTGCTGAAGCTGATCCGTGACCCGCTGCATGCCGGCGGCACCGTCGAGCTGGAGGCCATGGGGGCGACCAGATGATCGATGGCTACCTGTTCCCGTTGACGGTGATCGCCGCCCTCGGCTGCGGGCTCGTCGCCGGCGTGTTCTACGCGTTCTCGGTCATGGTGATGAGGTCGCTCGCTCAGCTGCCGGCACAGCACGGCGTCGCGGCCATGCAGGCCATAAACGTCGCCGCCCTTCGGCCGGTGTTCCTCTGGGTGTTCACCGGGACCGCGGCGGTGTGCGCCGCCGTGGTCGTCGGGTCGCTGGTCGACTGGGACGACGCGTCCCCATACCTCGTGGTCGGCGGCCTCCTCTACCTGGGCGGCTCGTTCGGCCTGACGGTCGGGTATCACGTGCCGCGCAACGAGGCGCTGGACAGGGTCGAGCCCTCGAGCCCCGATGCACCTCGCCACTGGAGCCGCTACGTCCGGGAATGGACCATGGGGAACCACGTCCGGGGGGCGGCGTCATTGGCCGCCGCCGCGCTCCTGACGATCGCCCTGCACGTCGGCTGAGACAGGCGGCTCAGGCCGGCCGGCGCTTGGGACCGGTCGAGAAGCGCACGGTCGTTCCGCCGTCCCCCATGTCGGCGCGGCAGCCGGCATAGTCGAGGGCCGCGCGCAGGTAGTCGTCGAGCCATGGCGCCGCGATGTCCCCCATTGCGGCAAAGCGGACGTGACGGATGTGGGCACCGGTCCCGACCAGGATCCCCAGCGGGTCGTGGAGCGACGCACCTTCGTTGAACCCGAGGTTCACCCACCTCGCGTAGCTCGCGATGTGGACCACGCTGTCCTGCCATCGGGTCGTCGGCGTGTACGCGAGCGAGACAGCGTTGGTCGCGTCCCACACGAACTCGTGCGCGTTGGGCATGACGGTCAGGACCCGTTCTCGCAGCCCGAGCGCCAGATCCTGCACCTTGTCGGGGAACGGGACGAGGAAGCCGACGAGCTCGGCTGGGACCGCCCGGGGCATCGCGCGGCAGGCTAACCGGACCCGCCTCGATCTTGCCCCCGGTGACGCCGATCGTCGTACTGTCGTCGGCCATGCTGCCAGAGTCGTCCGCCTCGCCCGACCTTGTCGCCCTCGCCAAGCGGCGTTGGCTGGGTGCCCTCGGAGCTGTGCTGACGCTCGGCCTGGCCGTCGCCGCCTGCGCCGACGACGACGGCTCGTCCAGTCGGCAGGAGGACGACGATCCGCCGGCGACCCCGACCAGCGCGCAGCCAGGTGAGGGATCGGGGCCGGAGGGGGAGGGCATCGAGCGGGTGGCGCTGCAGCGCTACCTCACGCGCCGCGATCTCACCCCGCCGGCGATCGACGTGCTGTCCAGGACCACCCCCACGCCGGGCCTCGTGTTCCTGGCACCCAAGCGGGCGGGCGCCCAGGCTGGGCCGCTCATCGTCGACGACCGGGGGGAGACCGTCTGGTCGGCGCCCCTGTCCGGCACCGACGTGGTGGCCGACCTCCGGGTGCAGACGTACGAAGGTGAACCCGTGCTCACGTGGTGGGAGGGACAGTCGGCTGAAGGCCGGGGGGTGGGCGAGCTGGTCATCGTCGATCGCCATTACCGCGAGGTCGCCCGGCTGAATACGGGCAACAGGCGCGACGCGGATTTCCACGAGTTCCGGCTCACCGATGAGGGCACCGCACTCCTGATCGCCTACGGACCTGAGCCCGCCGACCTCTCGGCCATCGGGGGACCCCAGCAGGGCTTCGAGTTCGAGAGCTACGTTCAGGAGGTCGACACCGCGACGGGCGAAGTGCTGATGGAATGGAGCGCCGGCGACCATGTGCCCGTGTCCGACACGTTCAGCGAGCTGACTGACCGGGAGGATGGCTCGGAGGACCTACCCCTCGACTGGTTCCACGCGAACTCGGTCGCACCCGGGCCCGACGGGACGCTGCTGGTGTCCGCCCGCAACACACACACGATTTACGCGATCGACCGGGCGACCGGTGAGCTGCGCTGGCGTCTCGGCGGCAAGCACAGCGACATCGCCATGGGTCCCGGCGCCGCTTTCAAATGGCAGCACGATGCCCAATGGCTCGGCGGCAACCGCATCAGCCTGTTCGACAACAACGCGTCGACGACGGGCGGCGGGCCGTCGCGGGCCCTCATTCTCGACGTCGACCCTCTCGCACGAACGGCCAGCGTCGTCGCCGAGACGCGGCACCCCGATGGAGTGAGCGCAGGCACGCAGGGCAACACACAAATGCTCCCTGGCGGGGGCCTGTTCGTTGGTTGGGGAAGCGAGGGGCGCCTCACCGAGTTCTCCGCCGCCGGTGACGTCATCTTCGACGCCACGTTCGCGCCGGCCGACTCCTACCGCGCCTACCGGTTCGAGTGGCAGGGACAGCCGGCCGAGCCGCCGGACGTCGTGCTGTCGCCCGTGGACGACCAGTCCCGACAGCTCGACGTCGCCGTGAGCTGGAACGGGGCGACCGAGGTGGCGACCTGGCGGGTGCTCGCCGGGGACGACGCCGATGGGCTCGAGCCCGTGGCCGAGGTCGGCAAGGACGGGTTCGAGACGACCATAAGGATCGAGCGGGCAGCGGTCGTAGCTGTCGAGGCACTGGACGCGAGGGGCGAGGTGCTCGATCGCTCCGAGACGACCACGACCGACGGCTGATCCGCCGGCGCGCATCCGATGCTCGGGCGGCTAGGGCGCGCCCGCCGCCAGCCACTCATCGAAGGTGGTCGGCGCAATGCGGGCGCGACCGCCCGGCAGCAGCACGTTCCCGGCCATGGACGTGTCGAACAGCCCCGACCACGACGGGATGAGCCGCACGCGATGCCCGCGCACGTCGGTGGTGCGCCGTGCCATGTCGACGAGATCCTGCGGCTCTGGGCCGGCGATGTCGGGATAGCGGCCCTGAGGCTCGCCCACCGCCACCTCGGCCAGGATGTCGGCGACATCGGAGGGCGCGATCGGCTGCACGAGCAGCGGTGCGATCGTGGCGGCGCCGTTGCGTTCGGTCCAGCTCGCCACCATGGCGGCGAAGTCGTGGAACTGGGTGGCGGGCACGATCGTCCACGGCACCGGGCCATCGGCGACGAGGCGCTCCTGCTCACGCTTGCCCGCGTAGTGCGCGTTCCCCTCGACGCGGTCGAGCCCGACGATCGACAGCAGCACGTGGTGGCGGACGCCGGCACGGTGCTCGGCGTCCAGGAGGTTCCGCGTGATGGTGCCGAAGGAGGCGACTACCTCGGCACGATCCGTCGCGGCGGTGTTGGTGACGTCGACGACCGCTTCGACGCCCTCGAGCGCTTCGTCCAGCCCGGCACCCGTCAGGCCGTCCACGCCCAGCGAACGGCTGATGAGCACGACGTCGTGCCCGCCGCCCTCGAGGCCCGCCACGGTAAGGGCACCGATGTGGCCGGTGGCGCCGGCGACCGCGATTCGCACGATCGCCTCAAGCTCAGACGTCGAACGACCAGGACGTCGCCCCGCCCGGGTCGTTGACCAGCAATGCGGTGGCCTTGGTGGCGATCAGGCGGTAGAGGTGCCACGGCGCCGGGCCCGCCGACGGCGCGCTGTACGGGGCCGTGAGGGCCGTGCCGGACTCGTCGACCTCGCAGGGCCAGCCCCCGGCTGCGTACCGCTCGGCGGCTGCGGAAACGAGGGCCGGGTCGGTGACCAGCTCCGCCGTGCCCTCCACCACGAC
>Ga0081538_10001292_pt1 | contig 25955 bp, 23 predicted proteins | sample TabmetS5T2R1_FD_71022 | JGI IMG/M metagenome (GOLD analysis project Ga0081538, IMG submission 71022) | Tabebuia heterophylla rhizosphere microbial communities from the University of Puerto Rico - S5T2R1 | ecosystem: Host-associated > Plants > Roots > Rhizosphere ... | reverse complement strand
TGGCCACGAAGGACGAGCGCCGCGAGGTGACGGCGGCGTTCGCGGCCGGCGGCATCGTCCTCCTGCTGGGCGCAGCGGCGTTCGGCCTGAGGGCGGCGGCGCGGCTGCCGTAAGGACGAAGGATCGAGACCGCCGCCGGCACGGCCCCCCGAGCCGCGGCCGCAGATCACGTTGGCGAACGCATCGCGCCTGTCGTCCGCCGAGCTCCGGGGGTGGGAATCGAACCCACAACCTCTCGATTAACAGTCGAGCGCTTCTGCCTAGTTGAGCTACCCCGGACCGTGTTCTGCCCTACGCGCTACCCCCGAGAAGGTAGCTATGTCACGGGAATCTGACGATACCTGCCTGCACCTCCGAGTGGCAGTTGGCGCAGAGCAGCGCGCACTTCGCCGCCTCCTTGCGAACCGCGTCGAGTGATCGTGTCAGCCCGCGATCGGCTAGACCGAACTGCTTCGACTCGCCGTCGCGATGGTGGAACTGCAGCGCCCCGATGTACCGGTCATAGCCGCAGAGCACGCATGCCCCGCCGGCTTCCCGAACCAGGATCTCCTTGAGCTTCCGGCGCCTGCGAGCCACTGCCTCCGACCGGCAGCGAAGGCAGCGATAGATGCCCCTCGCCTCGAGCCAGAACTCGGTGGTCCCGTGGCGCGGGCAATCCATCACCGCTCGGTCGGCGTCAACGCCGCGAAGCCCGTGGGAGTCGTCACGCCGCGCGCGGTGGGTGCGCAGACCGTGCTTGCGGAGCCAGTGCCGAACCGTGCCCTGACTCAGGCCGAGCGTGTCCGCGATCTCCCGCGTGGATAGGCCGTCATCCACGAGCGCCGTGAGGGCCTCGCGACTGATGCCCCCCTTGGGGGCGTGTCGGTCGCGGTGAACGGGTGACAGCCCGTGGCGCTTGACCCAGTAGCCGACGGTCGAAGGGTGGCGGCCGGTGATCGCGGCGATTCGCTCGAGTGAGAGTCCTTGCCGCAAGTACGACTCGAGAATCGACGCCTCCATGACCCGAACACTAGTTCGGGATCCGGACGGAACTACGGCTCGTCCGTCGTCCCCGCCAGCCGGTCTGCGCCGCCCGAGGATTTCAGCATCGCCAGCGTCTTCGACTCGATCTGTCGTACCCGCTCGCGGGTCACGCCGACCTCGTGGCCGATGTCCTCGAGGGTCATCGGCTCCTTGTCGCCGAGGCCGTAGCGCAGCTCGATCACCCGGCGCTCGCGCCACGGGAGCGAGTCGAGGACCCTCTGGAGGTCGGCGTCGCGCATGCGGTTCGCGACGATCTCGAGGGGGCGGTCGGTGGCGGCGTCGGCGATGAAGTCGCCGAGGGATGCGTCGCCCTCCTCGCCGCCCACCGGCGCCTCGAGGGAGACCGGTTCCTGGCCGAGCTTCAGGATCTCCTCGACCTTCTTGGCCGGCATCTCCACCAGCTCGCCGATCTCCTCCGGCGACGGCTCGCGGTTGTGCTTCTGGATGAGCGCGCGGCGCGCTCGCGCCACGCGGTTCATCCGCTCGACCATGTGCACCGGGATCCTGATCGTGCGCGACTGGTCGGCCAGCGCCCTCGTGATCGCCTGTCTGATCCACCAGGTCGCGTACGTCGAGAACTTGAAGCCGCGGCGCCAGTCGAACTTCTCGACCGCGCGGATCAGGCCGAGGTTGCCCTCCTGGATCAGGTCGAGCAGCGTCAGCCCGCGGCCGGTGTAGCGCTTCGCGATCGATACGACGAGGCGCAGGTTCGCCTCGATGAGCGAGTTCTTGGCGGACATGTCGTTGGCCTCGATCCGCTTGGCCAGCCGCACCTCGTCCTCGCGGGTGAGCAGCGGAACCCTCCCGATCGAGCGCAGGTACACGCGCACGGCGTCCTCCGCCCCCTGCTCGGGGGGCGGCACGGCCAGGCCGGACGTTACGACGCCGCCCTCGTCGTAGAGGTCGACCGGTTCCTCCTCTTCCTCGATCTCCTGATCGAGCTCCGGCGGCTCGGGCGGCTCGGAGGGGTCGCCGCCCTGGTGGTAGACGTCGTCGGTCACGCTGTCTGACCCATCACGGTATCCATCTCGCGCCGGACGTCCTGCCTCGCGCCCGCCAACTCGTCCTGTCGCGGGTGGTCGGCCTCAGCCGCCGCGCGCCGGATCTCGCGCTCGATCCGCCGCAGCTCGAGCTGGAGGAAGCTCATTCGCAGCACCGGCTCGGTGGCCTCGGCCTGCTCCTGGGCAGCCATCGCCACCCCGGTGACGAGCGCGGCGGCCGCGGGATCGTCGTCCGGCAGGCCGTCCAGCGGATCATCGAAACGCGCGAGAAGGTGTGCTCGCGCCGAGCGCGTGGCGGCCGAGGAGAGATGCTCGTCGGTGAGGCGCCCGAGGTACGAGCGACCGAGGTCGCCGCTCGCGAGGCACATCGCGAGGAACGCGCGCTCGGCGGCTAGCGACGCCTCGCCCGCGGTGACCCCCGCGCGGAGCACGGGGCGGCCGGCGCCAATGGGGGCGCGATCCGTCTCAGGGCCGGCGGTCACGTAGTCCGCCGGCACGTCGAGCCGGTCCGCCACCTGGCCGACGAGCGCGTCTCGCGTGGCGCTTCGCTCCGGTACCACCGAAATCAGCTTTCGAGCCTCCTCGAGCGCCCGATCCCTTCCCGCGGGCGTGTCCAGATCGGCATCGGCGAGCACGCGGCGAACTTGAAACTCGACGATTCCCATTGCGCGCTCCAGATGCTCCGCGAACGCCCGGACGCCGCCCCCGGTTACCGCGTCGGCCGGGTCCTTGCCCTCGGGCATCTCGACCACGCGCAGCTCCATCCCGCGGGATTCCGCCGCCCGGGCCGCGCGCAGCATGGCCTCCTGGCCGGAGCGGTCCGCGTCGAGCGCGAGCAGCACGAGCGGGGCGCTTCGCCCGAGCTCCGCTAGCTGCTCCTGGGTCAGGGCCGTTCCCATGATCGCCACCGACTCGCGGATTCCGGCCTGGTGCAGCGCGAGCACGTCGGTGTAACCCTCGACCACCACCATCCGACCGCACTTCGCGGCGGGCGCTCGCGCCAGGTTGATCCCGAAGAGCTGACGGCCCTTGTGGTAGAGCTCGTTCTCCGACGTGTTGAGGTACTTCGGCCCCCGCCCCTCGGCCATCGCACGCGCTCCGAAGCCGAGCACGCGCCCGCGCGCGTCGGCCAGCGGGAACATGATCCGGCCGCGAAAACGGTCGTAGATCCCCCCGCTCCGCCCACGCTGTGCCAGGCCCGCAGCGACCAGCTCCTCCTCGCTGAACCCGCTCTGCCGGGCGGCCACGATCATGCGGTCCCACGCGCTCGGCGCGTAGCCCACCCGAAACTCGCGGATGACCGTCTCGGAGAGCCCGCGTCGCGACAGGTACTCCCGCGCCCGCTCCGCCTCGCGGGACTCCCACAGATAGGCCGTGTAGAAGGCAGCGGTCCGATCGAGCAGCGCGAGCAGCCGCTCCCGCCGGCGGCGCCGGCGCTCGGCGGCCGGGTCGTCCTCCTCGCGCTCGAGCCGCACCCCCGTCCGGTCCGCGAGCGCCTCGACCGCCTCGGGGAAGTCGAGCGCCTCGGTCTCCTGCACGAAGCGGATCGCGTCGCCGCCGGCGCCGCAGCCGAAGCAGTGGTAGAGCTTGCGCTCGGGGTCGACCGAGAGCGACGGGGTGCGCTCGTCGTGGAACGGGCAGAGCCCGGTCCAGCGCGAGCCGACCCGGCGCAGGTCGGTCTTCCCGCCGACCAGCGCCACCATGTCCACCGCATCGCGGACGCGCTCGATCGAGTCCTTGGTGAAGAGCGCCACGGGTCAGGGCTCCTGCGGCAGCGAGAGATCCGCGAACGTGCGGATCGCGAAGCGATCGGTCATCCCGGCGAGCCAGTCGACCACCCGCTCCCGATCTGACGCCCCGTCGACCACGGCCGGCGGCGGAGCGGCGGCGTAGTGGTCGAACAGCGATCGCAGCATCCGCTCCACGCGCGGTTTGTCGGGCTGTGCCTCGGGGGCGAGGTAGACGCGCTCGAACATGAACTCGCGCAGGCGCAGCATGGCGCCGCCCACGTCCTCGCCCTGGACGATGTCGCCGGCCGCCTCGGAGCGCTCGAGCAGGTCGACGACAAGCGTCTCGATCCGCTCCGATCCGGTGTCGCCGAGAAGCGCGATCTCGTCTCGGGGCAGCTCGTCGAAGCGAAGCACCCCGGCGCGGATCGCGTCGTCGATGTCGTGGTTGATGTACGCGATCCGGTCCACCACCCGCACGACCCGCCCCTCAAGGGTCTCCGGCGGCTCGGGCCCCGTATGGCGCAGGATGCCGTCCCGCACGGGCTCCGTCAGGTTGAGCCGCTCGATTCGGTCCACCACTCGTAGTGAATGCTCGTTGTGGCGGAAGGCCGTCCCCCAGTGACGGCGCGAGCACGCGTCGAGCACCTCCTCCCCGATGTGGCCGAACGGGGCGTGGCCGAGGTCGTGTCCGAGGCCGATCGCCTCCGTCAGGTCCTCGTTCAGCCCGAGCGCGCGGGCGACGTTGCGCGCGATGCCGCACGTCTCGAGCGTGTGGGTGAGCCGCGTCCGGTAGTGGTCGCCCTCGGGGGCGATGAACACCTGCGTCTTGTGCTTGAGGCGACGGAACGACTTCGAGTGCACGATCCGGTCGCGGTCGCGCTGGAAGGGCGTTCGGTGATCCGAGTCCGGCTCGACCACCGCGCGGCTCGCCGGGTACGAGCGCGCCGCGAGCGGCGAGAGGGACTCCGCCTCCATGCGCTCGATCCGCTCGCGGAAGGAGATGCGGGCGAGCTGGGCCATGCCGAGGCGATTCTCGCAGCCGGAGAGGGCGCTAGCGAGCGATCACGAGCGGCCACCGACCGCGGCCGGAGGCGTCAGCGCCCCGGAATCGGGAGCCAGCCCGACCCGTAGTCGATCTCCACCGGGGCGTCCTCGCCCGGCGGGACCCTCCAGGCGACGCTGAGCGGCGCAGTCCTCCCCGGCTCGAGCCGCAGCCGGCGGCCGGTGCGCTCGAGCTCGGACTCGGGGAGCCCGCCCGCGGGCGGGCGCGTGGGCGGATACAGGGGGTGGATGTAGCCGCGGACGAAGGTCGCGTTGCCGCGCAGAGCGTCGCCGTCCCGGTCGACGGCGCGCACGTCCTCGGCCGCGACCTCGATCCGCCGCAGCGAGTCGTTGCGGACGGTGCCGACGAGCACCCGGTCGCGCGGCAGCGTCGGCTGGCGGTACATCTGCGGCCGCTTCGCCCACACCAGGTCGCCCGTGCCGGTGTCGTCGCCGCCACATCCGAGCGGCAGCGCCGCGGCGACGGCCACCGCCGCGCCCAGCACCAGCGCCGGTACCCGCATCAGCGCGGCTCGGGCGGCCGCGTGAACCAGTCGCAGCCGACCGGGTCCGGGTTCGTCTGCGGGTCCCACGTCGCGCACGCGAACTGGGCCGCCTGCTTCTCCGCGTCGCCGCTGCCTCCGGGGCTGCCCCCGGGGCAGGGGAAGAGCGTCATCGGGTCGCTCGTGAACGCTCCGTCGCCGGCGCCGTCGTTGTTCGACCAGCAGTTGCCGCGACCCTCCTCGTCCCACCAGAAGTCGACCCCGTTCGGATCGCGGCGCCCGTCGGGCCGCACGCCCATCCGGTTGCCGACGTACGTGTTCCGGTGCGAGACGTCGTAGGGACTGAGCGGAGCCGACTGGCCGGTCGGATCGCCGCCCCTGATCTCGGCCGGCACCCAGAGCTGCATCGTCCCCCGTCGCCAGTTGTCATAGATCCAGTTCCGACGGAAGATGTTGCCGTTGCCGCCGGCCAGGAGGATGCCAGTGCCGACCGGAACCTGGAATGTCGGGCAGACCCGGCGCGGGTCGCGCCGCTCGATCGGAGTGCTCTTGCAGTACGCGTCGCGCCGGTTGTTGAACAGGTCGGCGTTGTTCGAGTAGACCCGGTTGCGCTCCCACCTCGAGCAGTCCTGCGGCATGCCCGGGTGGCCGCCCGTGAACGAGTCCATCGTGATCCCCGCGGAGTTGTGGTGGAAGCTCGAGTCGTGCGTATAGACGCCGTTTCCGGCGCTCCCGGACCAGCCGATCGTATTGCCGTAGGACTCCGAGTCCTTGATCTCGATCCCGTATCGCTCGCAGTGGCCCTCGGGCCCGGAGCCCGGGTAGATCCCGGAGTCGCCGGAGCCGTACGCCCTGACCCGGTTGTAGAGGCCGTTGTCCGAGACGAACGACAGGAAGCCGTACTCGCGGCTCCAGCGCGAGACGATCCGCTCGAGCCGGAAGCCGTTCGTCTCGATGACGTAGACGTTGTTGAAGTCCGAGTACTGGACCAGGAAGTTCCGCAGGTAGATCCCGTCCGCGCGGTCGGCGCGGAACACGTTCAGCTTCGCCCCCGCCCGGTCGCCGAACCCGGCGCTCATGACCTGAACGTCGCCCGGCCGCCGCCCCGTGCCCTCGATCTGGAGATTGCACTTGTCGTCGCAGCGGCGGTCCGCGTCGCCGCCGTCGCCCGTGATCGCGATCAGATTCTGCGCGTTCGGGCACTCCCGCTGGAAGGCATAGCTCTTCGTGCCCGGCTCCTCGGCCTCGTACCGGTCGCCCTCGCAGCGCGGGTCGTCACTCGGCGCGCGGCGGCTCGGCTCCTCGCGGTACACGCCCGGAAGCACCAGGATGCGGTGGCCCGACCGGGCCCGGTTCACCGCCGCCTGGATGTGCCGGAAGCGACAGCGCCGCAAGAGCCGCAGGTTCCTGCGCTCGAGCGCGCCGCTCATCCGGCGCACGATGCGCCGCCGCGAGCCCGGCTTGCAGACGACGAGCGCCGGCCCCGACGTACGGTACTTCGGCACATCTCCCAGCCGGTGGTCCGGGAAGTAGGCGTACCGCTCGGCGTGGCCGTACGCTGCCCCCGCGGCTACCCCTAACCCGACGAGGAACAGCAGAGCAAGCAGCGGCGGTCGGCGCATCCCGGCGCGGCACCGTACATGAACCTGGACAGTTGTGCAAGTTCCACCGTACGATGCCCCCGTGGTCGTGGTCGAGAAGCGGCAGGCGCGCGGCGAGCGACGCCGCACCGCGGTCCTCGACGCCGCGCTCCGGGTGATCGCCGAGCGCGGCGTGGCGGCGACGACCCACCGCGCGGTGGCTGACGCCGCCGCGGTCCCCACCTCGACCACTACCTACTACTTCACGTCGCTCGACGAGCTGCTCGACGAGGCGCTGCTCCGGTTCGTGACTGCCGAGGCCGGGCGCCTGCGAGCGTTCGCCGACGAGCTCGACCACCGCCGGATGCCCCCGGCGGAGATCGCGCGACTGCTCGTCGACGAGCTCCGCGCCGGTGACGACGCGGGCAACGTCGCACAGTTCGAGCTCTACCTCGAGGCGTCCCGACGGCCCTCGCTCCGGGAGGCCGCGCGCGAGTGTCTCGCTCTCTACGAGGAGGTCGCGACGGCCGCGCTGCGCGCCGCGGGCTCGCCCCGACCGGACGAGGGGGCGCGGGCCTTCGTCGCGCTGCTCGACGGCCTCGGCCTCCACCGCATCGCGAGCGGCGCCTCGCAGGACGTCGAGCGGGCGCTCCTCGCGCTCTTCATTCCGTTCGCGATGGACGACGCGGAGCTGCGCGCCTGGCGCGACCGGCTAGCCCGCTGACGCCGCCTGGGCGGCCGCGACCCGCGCGATCGGCACCCGGTACGGCGAGCAGCTCACGTAGTCGAGCCCGGCGAGCTGGAAGAAGGCGATTGAATCGGGGTCGCCGCCGTGCTCCCCGCAGATGCCGAGCTTGAGGTCGGGCTTCTCCTCCCGCCCGGTCCAGGCGGCCAGCCGCACGAGCCAGCCGACGCCGGGCTTGTCGATCGTCTCGAACGGGCTTCGGTCGACGACCTTCGTCTCGACGTACCGGTTCAGGAACCGGCCCTCCACGTCGTCGCGCGAGAAGCCGAGGGCGGTCTGCGTCAGGTCGTTCGTGCCGAACGAGAAGAAGTCCGCCTGGTGGGCGATCCGGTTCGCGACGAAGCACGCCCGCGGCAGCTCGATCATGGTGCCCACGTCGAGCTCGAGCTCGCCGGCCCCCTCCTCGTCCCCGAGCACCCGGTCGACCAGGTCGCGCATCAGCTCGAGCTCCCGCTCGTACGCGACGAGCGGGATCATGACCTCGAGCTGGGGCGACTCGCCGCTTCGGTCCCGGACCGCGAGCGCCGCCCGCAGGATCGCCCGCACCTGCATCTCGTAGATCTCCGGGTGCAGGATCCCGAGCCGCACGCCGCGCGTGCCGAGCATGGGGTTCGTTTCGGCCAGCGAGTGGATCCGCTCGAGGGTGTGCTCGAGCTTCTCCTCGTCGCCGCTCTCCTCGATCCGGGCCCGCTCCAGCTCCTGCGCAACTTCCTCGGCCTGGGGCATGAACTCGTGGAGCGGCGGGTCGAGCAGCCGGATCGTGACCGTGAGGCCCTTCATCTCCTCGAAGAGCCCCTCGAAGTCCTCCTGCTGAAGAGGGAGCAGGTCGGCGAGCGCGGCGCGCCGCTCCTCCTCGGTCTCGGCCATGATCATCGCGCGCATCTTCGGCTGGCGGTCGGCGGCGATGAACATGTGCTCGGTCCGGCAGAGCCCGATCCCCTCGGCCCCGAACTCCCGCGCCTTGGCGGCGTCCTCCGGCGCGTCGGCGTTGGCGCGCACCCCGAGCGTGCGGAGCTCGTCGGCCCAGCCGAGGACCGTCTCGAACTCCTCGCTCACCTTTGGCTCCTCGAGCGCCACGTCGTCGGTCGTGACCACTCCGGCGCTTCCGTCGATGGCGATCAGGTCGCCCTCTTCGAGGGTCGTCCCATTCGCCCGCAGGCTCTTCGCGTGAAGGTCGATCTCGAGCGCGCCGGCGCCCGACACGCAGGGCTTCCCCATCCCGCGGGCCACCAGCGCCGCGTGGCTGGCCTTGCCGCCCTCGCTCGTGAGGATCCCCTTGGCGGCGTGGAAGCCGGCCACGTCGTCGGCCTCCGTGAACGGCCGCACGAGGATCACGGCGCGGCCGTCCTCCGCCGCGGCCACCGCGTCGTCCGCCGTGAAGACGATGGCCCCCTTCGCCGCGCCCGGCGACGCCGCCACCCCCTCGGCGAGCACCTCGTAGTCGGCGTCGCGGGCGAACGAGGGGTGGAGCAGCGCGTCCAGGCGGCCGGCGTCGATCGTCGCGATCGCGGCGGCCTTGTCGAGCAGCCCCTCCCCCACCGCGTCGACCGCGAATCGCACCGCCGCCTGCGCCGGCCGCTTCGCGGTGCGCGTCTGGAGCATGTAGAGGCGCCCCTCCTCCACCGTGAACTCGGTGTCCTGCATGTCGCCGTAGTGGCGCTCGAGCTCGCGCAGGATCTCCAAAAGATCCTCGTAGACCTCGGGCATCAGGCGCTCCAGCTCGTGCAGGTCGCGCGGCGTCCTGACGCCCGAGACCACGTCCTCGCCCTGGGCGTTCGGCAGGAAGTCCCCGGATGGCCGCGCCGCGCCGGTGACCTCGTCGCGCGAGAACGCGACGCCGCTGCACGACGTGTCGCCCTTGTTGCCGAAGACCATCTGCTGCACGTTGACCGCGGTGCCCCACTCGTCCGGGATGCGGTTGATGCGCCGGTACTCGACGGCCCGGGCCCCCACCCAGGAGTCGAAGACCGCCCGGATCGCCTGGCGGAGCTGCTCGCCCGGCTCCTGCGGGAACTCCTCGCCCGTCTCCTCGCGGAACAGCTCCATGAAGCGCTCGGTCAGCGCCTTCAGGTCCTCGACGCCGAGCTCCACGTCCTGCTCGACGCCGGCCTCGCGCTTGCGCTCCTTGATCAGCTCCTGGTAGCGCTCGCCGGGGATCCCGCGGCACACGTTCCCGAACATCTGGCAGAAGCGCCGGTAGGAGTCCCACGCGAAGCGCTCGTTCTCTGTCACCCGGGCAAGGCCCTCGACCGACTCGTCGTTCAGGCCCAGGTTCAGCACCGTGTCGAGCATGCCCGGCATCGACTCGCGGGCGCCGCTACGCACCGACACGAGCAGTGGGTCGGCCGGCTCCCCCAGCCGTTTCCCGGTCGTCTCCTCGAGGCGGTCGAGCGCCCCGCGCGCCTGCTCCTCGAGGCCCTCGGGGAACTCGCGGCCCGCCTTCATGTACGCGACGCAGGCCTCCGTCGTGATCGTGAACCCCGCCGGCACGCGCTCCGACCCGAGCACCCGCGTCATCTCGGCGACGCCGGCGCCCTTGCCGCCCAGCAGCTCGCGCATCTCCCGCGAGCCCTCGGCAAAGTCATAGATCAGCTTCGTGCCCGCCGCTACGGCCATGGCGGGATCGTATTGCCCGCCGCAGCGCCCTCGCTAACAGCGATTCACGCGACCCGCCGGAGGCGGACGTGAGCGTGATACTCGAGCGTCTCCGCAACCGCGCGATCCGCCTGCGACAGCGCGCGATCACGTGCGTCCGGCGCCTGCGAGAGCGGCCGGGCGAGCGCGGTCACAAGAAAGCGGTGGGCCTCCTCGTCGAGGGGGAACGCGCCGGCCTCGCATCCGGCGCAGACGACGCCGCCGGCGCTTGGGGAGAAGGCGCCCAAGTGGCCGGTCTCGCCGCACGCGGCGCAGGACGCCAGCTCCGGGGCGAATCCCGCCGCCAGCAGCAGCTTCAGCCGGAAGGCGAGCGCCTGGGGCCTGGTGGCCAGCTCGGGGTGCGAGTCGAGCAGGGAGAGCTCGTTGCAGAGCAGGTTGTATGCGGGCCGGTTCGGCTCAGTCGAGTCGAGCAGTCGCAGCACCGCCTCGCAGGCCTGCGACGCCCGCTCGAGCGAGCTCCGGTGCTCCCGCAGCGCCGGATGGGCGCGAACGGTGTCGGCCTGGCTGACCGTGCACAGCTCGCCACGGCCCTCGTGCAGCACGAGCCGGACCCGGCTGAGCGGCTCGAGCCGCCCGCCGGGCCTCGACTTGACCCGCCGCACCCCCTTGGCGACGGCCCCGACCCGGCCCCGGTCCTCCGTGTACAGGTGCAGCACGCGATCGGCCTCGCCATAGCGGATCGAGCGCAGCACCACCGCTTCGGTCTTGAAGGATCCGGGCACGACCCGGGACTTTGACCCCACCGCCGGACGCCGCCCGCCTCGAGGCGCCGCGAATGGCCGCCGGACCCAGGGCACGGGGAAGCTCGGCTTGACCACGCGCGCCGGCGTCGTCAGGTTGCTCGCTGGATAGCGTCCGGCCGAGCGCCTCCGCGAGCCTATGGGCGCTGCTCGGCTCCGGGGCGCTGCTCGGCTCCGCTGTCAGCGTGGGCCGTGCCGGTGTCGGGCTGCTGGGAGTCGAGGCCGACGCCCGCCAGCGCGATGGCGATCGCGCACGCGATCGCGGTCGGCCGCCCGGGTCGGAGTGCGGCGAGCCGACGGCGCAGTGTCGAGGGTGGCGGATGGGTAGCTGTAGTCGGCATCTTGTATGTGGGTCAGGCGCTCTGGAGCGCAGCGAAGGCGACCACGGCCAGCAGGCACCAGAGCTCGACGGCGGCGGTCATCCAGCGGGTCTCGTCGTGATTCATTGCGTGCTCCTCGGGTTAGACGCTTACGAACTGCTCGGAATGGACGTGTTCGGGCGCCACGCCGAGGCTTTCGAGCCCGGCGAGGGCGGCGGCAAGCATGGGCGGTGGCCCGCAGAGGAACATCTCGGCGCGGCCAAGGTCGGGGGGCAGGTGCCGCGCGAGCAGGTCGGTGTCGATGAATCCCTTCTCGCCTGGCCAGGCCGGCGGTGGCTCGGTGAGCACATGCACGACGCGAAGGTCCAGGCGCTGCTCGAGGCGCTCGAGCTCCTCCCGAAAGATGACCTCCTCCCAGCGCAGACTGCCGTAGAGGAGCAGGAACGGGCGACGGTCGCCGGCCTCGGCGGCGGTCCGCAGGAGGCTGATGACCGGAGTGATGCCGATGCCGCCGGCGATCAGCACGAACCGCTCCGCGTGTCGGCGCGCTCTGTAGGAGCCGTGCGGACCGTCGAGCAGCAAGCGGGTGCCCGGCCGCAGCCGCGGGACTCGGCTGGTGAAGTCGCCATAGGCCTTGATCGTGAACGTCGGCCGCTCGGGGCGCCGCGCGCTCGAGGAGTACGAAAAGGGGTGCTCGACGAGCGCCTGCGGGGCGTCGGCCAGCTTCAGCCAGGCGAACTGGCCGGGCCGGAAGTGGTGTCCCCGGTGACCGTCGGCGCGCAGCGCCAGCGTGGTCGCGCCGCCGCGCTCGCCATCCACCCGTTCAACGACGTAGGGGCGGCGGGCGAGCCGGCGCGGACGCAGCAAGCGCAGCTCGATCAGCCCCAGGACCCCTACCCCGGCCAGCCCGGTTGCCACCAGGCCGGAGGGCCCGGACGTCAGGTAGCGGTCGACTCCGATTGCGTGCAGCAGGCCGAGCGCAAGCGCGCCGATCCCGAGCGCGTTGTGGAGCCCGCGCCAGCGCGCGTAGGTCAGCCGCAGTCGGCGCCGCAGCACGGAGGTCGCGATGAGCGCCCCCAGCGCGACACACGAGGCCACCGCGGCCTGCGCCCGCCAGGGCGCCCCGAGGGGGTCGAACAGCGCCAGGTTTGACGTGTCGCCGACCACGACCAGGGCCACGTGGGCCGCGACCGCCGCCACCAGTACGTCCGCCATGTGCCGGTGCAGGCGGATCGCCACCTCCGCGCCCAAGGGCCGGGCCACCATGCCCAGCCGCGCCGGCAGGGCCAGCTGCAGCCCGAGCAGCGTCAGGGCCACGATCCCGACCGCCGACGCCAGCTCGAGGACGAGACCGCGGCCGCCCGGCGGCGAGCCCAACAAGACCACAGCGAGTGGCAGCACGGCAGCCAGACAGTAGGCGGCCACCCAGATTCCCTTCCTCGGGCTGGGGCGCTTGGCCACGGCGCCCTCGCTTGCCAATCGGCCCACCGGCGCCGAGCCGCGCGTGTCGCGAGGCCGGCGCTCTGACGACGCGGTCCTGACGAGGGTGTTGGCGCTTGTCATCGGTCTCCATGCGGGCGATCGGGGTCGACGTCAGGGTCTCGCAGCGCGATCCCTACCGGTATGGGGGATCCCCCGCGTATCCCGCCCCCCAGTTTCTGGTTGGGCTTCGATCGGCATGCGTGGATCCGCGGTTTGGGGCGGGTTAGGCAGACCGCCCGCCCCCCGGCATCTGATTGGGCTTGCGTCGCGTACGGAGGGCGCTTGCGGGGCCGGCGCTCTGCCTGCCGGACGGGTTTGGCTCGAGCCAGCCAAGGGATAGAGGGCGGTAACGACGGGCCGCCTGACCTGCTCGAGCGCGGCCGCGCTCGGCCGGGCGCACCGAGGCACCCTACTGTTGCCCTGCAACAGTCAAGTGACACGCTGCACGGAAATTGCTCGCGCAGCTGCTTTGAGGCTAACGCGGTCGGCGGGGCGGATCCGGCTCTAGACTCCGGGAGCCGCTACGCCATGCCCGAGCGAGACCAGAACGGTGTCACCGTCTACACGACCGAGCCGTGCGGCTTCTGCCGCCAGGCCAAGGCGCTCCTCCAGGCCCGCGGCGTCGACTACCGCGAGGTGAACCTGTCGAAGGACCCCGACGGTCGCGCCGACCTGGCCGCCCTCACCGGCCAGATGACGTTTCCCCAGATAGTGGTGGGGCGGCGATCGATCGGCGGCTTTCGGGAGCTGCTCGAGGCCGACCGCGCGGGCTCGCTCGAGGACCTGCTCGTCGCCTGAGCGTCCGAGCCGGCCGCGGTCAGGCAGGACGTCGCAGCCGCGGCCGGGGCTGGCACTTCGGACAGACGTAGGTCCCCCGGCCGGCCGCGCGCAGCTTCCTGATCGGCGTTCCGCAGCGTGGGCAGGGCTCCCCCTCGCGCGTGTGCACCAGGAAGCGCTCCTGAAATGCGCCGCGGGCGCCGTCGGCGTGCCGGAAGTCGTCGATCGAGGCGCCCTTCGCGTCGATCCCGGCGGCGAGCGTCTCGACGACGGCCTCGCGAAGGGCCTCGATCTGGCCGCGCCTGAGGGTCCCGACCGGCCGCAGCGGATGGATGCGCGCCCGGAAGAGCGCCTCGTCGGCGTAGATGTTCCCCACCCCGGCGATCCGCTCCTGCGTCAGGAGGAACGACTTCACGGGCACGCGCCGGCCCCGGACGAGCGCGCGCAGCGCCTCGGCCGTGAAGTCGGGGCTGAGCGGCTCGACGCCGAGGCGCGAGGCGAAGAACTCGGCGAGCGCGTCACTCCCCAGCAGCACGTCCCCGGTCCCGAACCGGCGGACGTCCGTGAACAGAAGCTCCCTGGCGCCATCCGGTCCGAGCACCATGCGGACCCGCAGGTACGGCGGGTCGGGGTCCGAGGCGTGCGCAAGCAGGAAGTTGCCCGTCATGCGCAGGTGCATGGCCACGTGCACGTCGCCCGCGAGCGAGAGGATCAGGTACTTCCCGCGGCGACCGAGGCGCTCGATCGTGCGGCCACGGACCGCGTCCTCCAGCGCGCTCTTCGGCGCCGGCTCGCACCAGCGCGCGTCGAGCACCTCCATGCGCTCGAACCGCCGGCCCTCCAGGGCCGGTGCCAGCTGGCGGCGAATCGTCTCGACCTCGGGAAGCTCCGGCACGCCTTCGGTTCTAGCAGGCGCCGGAGCTCAGTCGACGGTCGCGCGCGGGTGGGCCCGGAAGTAGACGTCCTTCAGCCGCTGGCTCGAGAGGTGCGTGTACAGCTGCGTCGTCGAGACGTCGGCGTGCCCCAGCATCTCCTGCACCGAGCGCAGGTCGCAGCCGCCGGCCAGGAGGTGCGTGGCGAAGGTGTGTCGCAGCGTGTGGGGACTCATGCGGTCGGCAAGGCCGGCGGTGGCGGCGTGCCGGCGGACGATCTTGTAGAGCCCCTGCCTGGTCAGTGCGCCGCCGCGGAAGTTGACGAAGAGGCGCGATTCGTCTCGCCCCTTCACGAGCGCCGGTCGCCCCCGCTCGAGGTAGATCCGCAGCGCCCGCGCGGCCGCCTGGCCGATCGGCACGACCCGCTCCTTCGAGCCCTTCCCCCGGGCCCGCAGCACGCGCTCCTCCAGGTCCACGTCGGTCGGCTCGAGCGTTATCGCCTCCGAGGCCCGCAGCCCGCACGCGTACATCAGCTCGAGCAACGCGCGGTCGCGGAGGGCGGCCGGCTCGGTCCCGCGCGGCTGGGCGAGGAGCATGTCGATCTCACCGCGGGTCAGCACATGGGGAAGCTTTCGCGACCGGCGCGGCGCGCTGAGCGTCGCGGTCGGGTCGGAGCTCGTGAGTCCCTCCCTCCGCATGTGGCGATAGAACGAGCGCAGGCAGGCCGTCTTGCGGTGGATCGTCGCGGTCGACGACGGCGGACGGTCTGCGTTTCCGGCCGCCAGCTCGGCGAGGAAGTCTCCTACGTCGGCGGGGCCGGCCTCGAGGGCGCCCAGACCGCGGCGCTCCAGGAAGCGCCCGAACTGGAGCAGGTCCGTCCGGTACGCCTCGAGCGTGTTGCGCGACAGCCCGCGCTCGAACTCGAGGTACGCGACGAAGTCGAGGACGAGATGCTCGAAGCGCTGCCCGGTCCGCGGCTGCTCGATCGTCGCCATCCATCACCGGTTCGCCCGGAGATGCGGCATCCCTCCGGGTGCAACGGACGCGTCAGTCGCGGAGGTAGGCGCGAAACCAGAGGAGGCCGACGAGCGTCTTCGAGTCGCGGCTCTCCGCGATCAGGTCGTCGAGATCGGCGACCGGCGCCTCGACGATCTCGATCCGCTCGCTGTCCTCCGCGTCGGCGCGCCGGTCGTAGAGGTCCGTCGCCAGGTACACGTGGCACTCCTCGTCGGCGAAGCCCGGCGAGGTGTAGAAGCTCGTGAGGTGCTCCCAGGTACGAGCGCCCTTGCCGATCTCCTCGGCCAGCTCGCGCTTCGCCGTGTCGAGGGCGCCCTCCCCCTCCTCGTCGAGCTTGCCCGCCGGGAGCTCCAGGAGCGCCGGCTCGCCGACGGCCTCGCGCGGCTGCCGGACCAGGTAGATGCGCTCGCCGTCGTGCGCCACGACCGCCACCGCGCCCGGGTGGGCGACGATCTCGCGGTCGGCCTCGTCACCGTCCTCATAGCTGATGCGGTCCACCCGGACGGAGGCGATCCGGCCCTCCCAGACGGTCCTGCTGCCGATCCGCTCGAACCTCATGCGCTCGCGGCGACGATAGCCAGGGTCACGTCGAGCATCTTCTCGAGCGCCTCGACCGTCACGGACTCGTCGGGCTGGTGGTTGCGCTCGGTTCCGTTCGCGACGTTGACGACGGTGAGCCCGGCGGCGATGAACGCGTTCGCGTCGCTGCCGCCGCCGGTGGCGATGTACTCGGGCTCGACACCGGTCGCGCGCAGCCCGGCCGCCGCGACCTCCACGGGCCGCGCCGTCCGCGACAGCCGGTAGCCGCGGAACAAGCGCTCGACCGAGGTCTCCACGTCGCACTCGGCGTCGCTCGCCGCCTCCGCGGCGGCGTCGACCATCGCGCCCACCACCTCGCCGGCGCGCGCGTCGTCGAGGCTCCTGGCCTCGAGCTCGACCGTGCATCGCTCGGCCACGACGTTGGCCGAGGTACCGCCCTCGATGCGCCCGACGTTGGCGGTCGTCTCCGCGTCGAGACGGCCGATCCGCATCGCGGCCACCGCCCGGCTCGCCGCGGCGATCGCGTTGCGGCCGGCCTCCGGCCGGATGCCGGCGTGGGCCGCCTGGCCGCGGAAGCGGGCCTCGAGCCGGTAGTAGGTCGGGGAGGCCAGGATCACCTCGCCAATCGGGGACGCGTGATCGAAGACGAATCCGAATTCGGACCGCAGCCGACTCCGGTCGAACGCCTTGGCGCCGCGTAGGGCGCGCTCCTCCGAGGTCGTGAAGAGCAGCTCCACCCCCACCGGCGGGCCCTCGCGGATGAGTCGGCGGGCCGCCCCGAGCAGGGTCGCCACCGCCGACTTGTTGTCGGCGCCGAGAATCGCCTCATGGCGGTTCGTCAGCACGCCGTTCTCGCGAACGACCTCCACCGGGGCGTCGAGGGGCACCGTGTCGATGTGCGCGCACAGCAGGACGGCCGGCGCGCCGTCCGGACCGGGGATGCGGGCGAGAAGATTGCCCGAGTCGGAGCCGGTCTCGGCGGCGCTGTCGTCCTCCTCGACCGCGAGGCCGAGCTCGCGCAGGTCCGCCGCGACGGCGTCGGCGACGGCGCGCTCCCGGCCGGACGGGCTCTCGATCTCGCAGAGCCGTATGAAATCTGCGAGGAGGCGCGCGCGCTCCTGGTCGGAGGCGGGGTGGGGCGCGGTGGCGGTCATGGCGCGCAGGCTATCCCGGAGCGGCCCGCTTGGCCTGGACCCACCGGTCTGGCGAGTATCTCCGCGTCGGAGGCCGAGCCCAGGGGTCGCAGGCGAGCGGAGCGAGGGTGAAGCCCTCGTGAGCGAGCCGGTGGCGACTGGCGACGGCATTCCGGCGAGGAATGCCGTCAGGATGGTGGATCCAGGCTAAGGTCGCCGCCCCGTGGAGTCACTCGGCTGGAAGCAGGTCCTCGCCTGGAGGATGGCGCGCCACCACCTCGTGCAGCGCGCCCCCGCCGACGAGATGCTGGCCGTGGCGGGCCGCATCTGCGGCCTCCATGGCCAGGTGATGTCCTCCGCCGAGCTGACGCTGTGGGCGCGCGTCGAGGAGATCGACCCCGACGCCGTACGGGAGGCCCTGTGGGAGGAGCGGACCCTCGTGAAGCTCTGGGCGATGCGCGGCACGCTGCACCTGCTCCCGGCGGGCGAGCTCGGGATGTGGCTGGCCGGGCTCGGCACGTATCGCCACTACCTCAAGCCGGGCTGGCTGCGCAACTTCGGGCTCACGAGGGAGGAGCTCGACCGGCTCGTCGAGGCGATCGGCGCCGCGCTCGACGGGCAGCTCAGGACCCGCGCCGAGCTGGGCGCGGACGTGGCGCGGCTCACGGGGTCCGCCGAGATCGGCGAGCGTCTCCAGCACAGCTGGGGCCCCTACCTGAAGCCCGCCTCCTTCCGGGGTTTGCTCTGCTTCGGCCCGGGCGAGGGGCAGCGGGTGCGCTTCACGCGGCCGGACAGCTGGGTGCCGGGCGGCGTGGAGACCGTAGATCCGCAGGAGGCCCTGCGGGGGATCACGAGGCGCTACCTCGGCGCGTTCGCCCCTGCGACCCGCGAGGACCTCGCCCGCTGGTGGGCGGTGAGCCCCGCCGAGGCGCGCCGGATGCTGAAAGCGCTCGGCGAGGAGGCCGTCGAGGTCGACGTGGAGGGCGAGGCCCGCTGGATGCTGACCGCCCACGCCGCCGAGGCCGCTCACGCGCGGCCGCGAAACGTGGCCCGGCTCCTGCCCGGGTTCGACCAGTGGGTCATCGGAGCCTCGCGCTCGGCCCCCGCCCAGCTCGACCCGAAGCACAAGGCGCGTGTACACCGGCCGCAGGGATGGATCTCGCCGGTGCTGCTCGTGAACGGGCGCATCGAGGGGGTCTGGCGCCACGAGCGCAAGGGCCGCGCGCTGGTCGTGGAGATCGAGCCGTTCGAGGCGACGCCGAAGTGGGTCCGCACCGAGGCCGCGCGTGAGGCGCGGCGGCTCGCCGACTTCCTCGGCGGCGGGCTCGAGGTGCGCTGGGTGGAGGAGCGGTAGGCGGGCGGGCCCCTCGCTCTGGTTCGGCTTTGGGGCCGGTGTGACTTCGAGTTGCGCTCCGAGGGCGGCGCGGTCTCCCAGGCCGGGTGAGGGCGGGGTAAGGGAAGCTCGATCGATCGGGCGCCCGTACACGCCGGTGATGTCGACTTCGTATGCGAGAGGGGTCGGGGCTACGCCCGCGACTCCGCGTGCACCTCCGGCTCGACCTCCGGCGCCCGCAGGCGCGCCCGCGCCAGCGACGCGCCCACGAAGTCACGGAACAGCGGCTGCGGGCGCAGCGGACGCGACTTGAACTCGGGGTGGTACTGCGACGCCACGAAGAAGGGGTGGTCCGGCAGCTCGATGACCTCGACCAGCCGGTCGTCCGGCGACGTGCCGCCGAAGACCAGGCCGGCGTGCTCCAGGCGCTTTCGGAGGTGGTTGTTCACCTCGTAGCGGTGGCGGTGGCGTTCGTAGATCACCGCGTCGCCGTAGATCTCGCGCACCCGCGTGCCGTCGTGGAGCTTGACCGGGTCCGCGCCCAGGCGCATCGTCCCACCCATGTCCCGGACCTCCTTCTGCTCGGGGAGCAGGTCGATCACGGGGTACGGCGTCTCGGGGTCGAACTCGGTCGAGTTCGCCCCTTCCATGCCCGCTCGATTGCGGGCGAACTCCGCGACCGCGATCTGCATCCCGAGACAGATCCCGAGATAGGGCACCTCGTGCTCGCGGGCGTAGCGGGCGGCCTGGATCTTGCCCTCGATTCCCCGCACGCCGAAGCCGCCCGGCACGAGGACGCCGTCGCAGGCGGCCAGCTCGCGCTCGGCCTCCTCGTCGGTGAGCCGCTCGGAGTCGACCCAGCGCACCTCGACCTTGCCCCCATGGTGCGCCCCGGCGTGGTTCAGCGCCTCGATGACGGACAGGTAGGCGTCGGCCAGCTGCGTGTACTTCCCGACCAGGCCGATCCGCACCGGCACGGAGGCGGACTCGATGCCGTCGACGAGCCGCTGCCAGTCGGCGAGCTCGGCGGGCGGGGCGTCGATGCCGAAATGGGCGAGCACGGCGTCGTCGACGCCCTCCGCCTCGAACTCGAGCGGGACCTTGTAGATCGAGTTGACGTCGCGCGCCGACACCACGGACGTCACCGGGAGGCTGGCGAAGAGTGCGATCTTCTCGCGGATGTCGCGGCCGAGCTGCTCCTCGCACCGGCACATGACCACATCGGGCTGGATCCCGATGCGACGCAGCTCCTGGACCGAGTGCTGGGTCGGCTTCGTCTTCAGCTCCCCGGCGTGCCCGAGGAAGGGCACGAGCGTCAGGTGGACGAACATGCACCGCTCCCGACCGAGCTCCGAGTGGAACTGGCGCAGGGCCTCGAGGAACGGCAGCGACTCGATGTCGCCGACGGTTCCGCCGATCTCGGTGATCACGACGTCCACGTCGGCGGCCTCCGCCACGAGCCGGATCCGGTTCTTGATCTCGTCGGTGATGTGCGGGATCACCTGGACCGTGCCGCCCAGGTAGTCGCCGCGCCGCTCACGACGTATCACCGAGTTGTAGATCGCGCCTGCGGTCGCGTTGGAGGCGCGCGTGGTGTTGACGTCGGTGAACCGCTCGTAGTGCCCCAGGTCGAGGTCCGTCTCGGCGCCGTCCTCCGTCACGAACACCTCGCCGTGCTGAAACGGGCTCATCGTCCCCGGGTCGACGTTGATGTACGGGTCGAACTTCTGGATCGTCACCGAGAGCCCGCGCGCGACCAGCAGCCGGCCGAGCGACGCGGCCGCGATGCCCTTGCCCAGCGCGGACACGACGCCGCCGGTGACGAAGACGAAGCGGGTGTCCGCGGTCGTCCTCACGGTCTCGTCCATCCGGCGGTCGGGAGCACGCGGGGCGGCCCGCTTGCGGCCGACCGGTCATGGGGAGGTTTCGGACCGGCCACGGGGGGGCGAGCGGGTGGAGGTGACCGGTCGAGGCGTCTGCGCGGCATTCAGACTCTGGGAAATTCAGTGTACTGACGGTGGCGGCCGGTCCTCACGCCGCCGCCAGGAGCTCCTCCGCGTGCCGGCGCGCGGCTCGATCCGAGGGTCCGGCGCCGAGCATCCGGCACAGCTCGGCGAGCACGCCGTCCCCCTCCAGCTCCTCCACGGTCGTGCGGGCAGCGCGCTTCGAGGCTGACTTCTCGATCCGGAAATGGCTGCCGGCGAGCGCCGCGATCTGCGGCAGGTGGGTGAGGCAGAGCACCTGCCGGCTCTCGCCGAGCGCCCGCAGCCGGTCGCCCACGGCCCGCGCCGTCTGGCCGCCGACCCCGGCGTCCACCTCGTCGAACACGAGCGTCCGCGAGTCGCCGAGCCCGGCCACCGTCATCAGCGCGAGCATGAGCCGCGACAGCTCGCCGCCCGACGCCGCGTCCCGGATCGGGGCAGCGGGAACGCCGGGGTTCGACGCGAGCATCATCTCGACCCGTTCGGCGCCCGCCGGCCCCACCTCTCCGCGCGGCTCGAGGTGGACCTCGAACGTCGCTCCCTCCATGGCGAGGGCGCGGAGCTCCTCGCCCACCCGCTCGGCGAGCCGCGGCGCGGCGTCGCGCCTGGCTTCACTCAGCGCCACCGCGAGCTCGTCCCGTGCGGCGCATTCATCCGCGAGGGCCGCCTCGGCGCGCTCCGTCTCGACCTCGGCGCGCTCGAGGCGCTCTCGCTCGCCGAGGCAGCGCTGCCGGTGCTCGAGCACGGCCGCCACGCTGCCGCCGTGCTTGCGCTCGAGGCGGTCGTATGCTTCGAGGCGCTCCTCCACCTGCTGCAGGCGCGCCGGATCCCCCTCGAGCGCGCCCGCGTAGCGGCGCAGCTCGCCGCCCAGATCCTCGGCCTCCAATCGGAGCGCCGCGAGGCGCCCGGCCAGCTCGTCGAGCTCGCCGTCCACACCGGCCACCCCCGCGGCGAGCCGCTCGGCCTCCGCGAGCAGCTGGGCGGCGCCGCCCTCGCCGCTCTCGGGGGCGATGGCCTCCGCCCCGCCACCGGCCGCGGCGGTCAGGGAGTCGACGGCGCGCAGCCGACCGCGCTCGGCCAGCAGGCCGTCCTCGTCCTCCGCGCTCGGGCCGAGCGCGTCGATCTCCTCGATCTCGAAGGCGAGCAGATCGAGGTCCCGGTTGCGCGTGCCCGCGCGCTCGCGGAGCCGTTCGAGCTCGCGCTCGAGCCGCCGCACCCGCGTGTGGCGGGCGGCCAGCGCGGCTCTCGCGGAGAGGTGGTCGCGGCCGCAGAACGTGTCGAGCAGGTCGAGCTGGGCGGAGGCCAACGTGAGGCGCCGGTGCTCGTGCTGCCCGAAGAACGCCACCATGCGACCCCCGAGCGCCTGCAGATCGCCGGCCGCGGCCGACCGCCCCTGCACGAACGCCCGCGTGCGCCCCTCGGCGCTGACCCGGCGCGCGAGGACGATCTCCGCCGGCTCCTCCTCGATGCGCTCGCGCAGCTCCGCGAGCTCGGGCTCGTCGATCACGCCCGCGGGCAGGTCGAAGACGCCTTCCACGTAGGCCTCCCGGGCGCCTGGACGCACGATTCCCGGGCGCGGCCTTCCCCCGAGGAGCAGGTCGAGGGCGTGGGCCAGGACCGTCTTTCCGGCGCCCGTCTCGCCGGTGATCGCGGACAGCCCCGGGCCGGGGCGGAGCTCCGCCCGCTCGATCAGGAGAAGGTTCTCTATCCGCAGCTCGAGGAGCACGCGACAGGTCTACCAGCGGGGGCCGACGGAGCCGCCCCGTTGTAACGGTCTAGTAGGCGAGACGACCGAACTTGTCGCGAAGCCGGTGGTAGAACGTCGCGCCGGGCGCCTGCGCGAGCAGCGACCGCGCGTGCTCGAAGCGGATCTCGATCGACGCCTCTGGCGCGAGCGGGTGGCACGAGCGCCCGTCGGTCGTCATGTCGAGCGCCTCCGCCGACGAGCGGTTCGTCACCCGGAGCGTGTCGTCGGGCGCCACGACCAGCGACCGCGCGGTGAGGGTGTGCGGCGCGATGAACGAGACCACGAACCCCTCCACGCCCCACGCGAGCACCGGTCCGCCGTTCGCGAGGTTGTAGCCGGTCGAGCCGGCCGGCGTGGAGACGACGAGGCCGTCGCAGCGCACCTTGCCGAGCTCCTCACGCTCGACCGAGTAGGCGATGTCCGCCACCCGGCCGTTGTGCCGGCGGTGGAACGAGACGTCGTTGACGGCCAGCTCGCCACCCTCCCCAGTGCCCGCGGAGAGCGCGGGCAGGGCCATCACGTCGAACTCGCCGGATAACGCTCGCCGCACCCCGTCGTCGAGCTCCGCGGGCTCGACGGTGGCGAGGAAGCCGATGGCGCCGAAGTTGATCGCGAACACCGGCACCCCGCGGCCGGCGAAGAGCCGCAGGGTCGAGAGGATCGTGCCGTCCCCGCCGAGCACGAGCGCGAGGTCGGTGTCGCCCGCCGGGTCCGCGCCGACGACCAGGCCATCCTGCCGCTCGAGCCCGTGCTTCCGGGCCTCCGCTTCGGGCAGACGCACCTGGGTTCCCGACTCCCGCGCGAGCTCGAGGACCCGTTGCAACGGCCGGGCCACGTCCTCCGTGCGGTTGTGGCTGAAGATCGTGATCGACCGGGCCGGGGCCGCCGGCTGAGCCGCCCTCACGGCTCAGCCCTTCGTATCGAGTCCTCGAGGTCCTCGACGGCGCCCGGACGATCGCGCTCGGCGAGCCAGACGAAGCTCTCGCGGTTGCCGGCAGGCCCCGGGAGGCCCGAGGGAACGTAGCCCATGACCGAGGCCGCGAGCCGGGTCGGTGCATGCTCCCCGACGGCCAGCAGGGCCGCGCGACGATCGTCCGCCGAGCGCACCACCCCGCCTTTGCCCACCCGCTCCCGCCCGACCTCGAACTGGGGCTTGACGAGCGCAAGGCAGTCGAAGCGAGGCGCCGCGACGGCCAGCGCCGCGGGGAGCACCTTCGTGAGCGAGATGAAGGACACGTCGACGACGATCAGATCGGGCGCATAGGGCAGGTCCCCCGCGCCGAGCCGCCGCGCGTTCCGGCGCTCCATCACGATCACACGCGGGTCGTTCCTGATGCGCCAGTGGAGCTCCCCGTAGGCTACGTCCAGCGCGATGACGGCCGCGGCGCCGCGCTGCAGGAGGCAGTCGGTGAAGCCGCCGGTCGCCGCGCCGACGTCGAGCGCCCGCCGGCCCGCCGGGTCCACGCCGAATGCGTCGAGCGCGTTCTCGAGCTTCTTACCCGCGCGCGAGACATAGGGCGGCCGCTCGGCGACGTCGAGCGCCACGCCGCCCGGCACCATCTCCCCGGGCTTCCGCGCCGGCCGACCCTCGACGCGCACGTCCCCCGCGATCACCGCCGCGGCCGCCCGCGAGCGGGAGTCGAACAGCCCGCGCTCGGCAAGGAGGGCGTCGAGGCGCTTCTTCTCCACGCGCGGAGCGTATCCGCCGCCGCTTCTGTGACCGACCTCACACATCTCGCGATCGGGCCGCGTAGCCTCGGAAACACGATGACCAGGCTCATCCCCCCCGCCTTGCGCTCCGGCCTCCTCACCGTGGCGGGCGCTGGGCTGATCGTGGCGCCGCTCTTCCTCGGGCTGGCCTCGGCCGCGATCGTCACCAGCGTGGTCGTCGGCGCCGTGGTCGTCGCCCTGGCGCTCGCAGGCACCGACACCGGAGGCCGCGGGACCCTCCCCCTCTCGGCCCAGTTGGTGTTCGATCGCGGGCTGGCTGTGGGCTTGATGGCCGCGGCGCTGATCTTCGGGCTGGCGGGCGACACGGAGGCTCTCCTCCTGTTCGGCCTCGCCGGCATCGCCGCCCTGATCGTGACCTCGATGACGCGGTACAGCGCGCGCCCCGCATAAGACTTCCTCTCACCGAATCACATATCGCATCACTCCTCCCTCAGGGAACGGCCCTCGGCGACGGGGGCCGTTCTCTTTGTGGTGGGGCGCCGTCCGCCGGCGAGTTGGGCGCGTTTCCTTTCCATCCGGCCAGCGCCAGGAAAGCGCCCCAATCCCCGGATCACCGCCGCTGCGGTATTCGAGGGATGCCGGCCCCCAGGCGTCGCCGGTCTCCGCTGGGAGACCGGCCGGCGAAGCCCGGTGTCCAGGGTTTTGGGGGGCGGCTTCAGGCGGTCATCGCAACAGCTCGGCCATTTTCTCAGCTGGGTTGCGCCAGCCGAGGGTTTGTCTTGGCCGTTGGTTGAGTTGGGCCGCGACCTGGTCGAGCTCGGCCTGGTCGTGGGCGGCGAGGTCGGTGCCTTTGGGGAAGTACTGGCGCAGCAGCCCGTTGGTGTTCTCGTTTGAGCCGCGCTGCCAGGGGGAGTGGGGGTCGCAGAAGTAGACCTGGACACCGGTGGCGACGGTGAACTGGCGGTGGCGCGCCATCTCGCGGCCTTGGTCCCAGGTCAAAGACCGGCGCAGGTGCTCGGGCAGCCGCACGATCTGTTCGGCGATTTTCTGGGTGACGGTCTCGGTCGAGGCGTCGCTGCCGAGCTCGGTCAGGATCACAAAGCGGGTTTGGCGCTCGACGAGGGTGCCGATGAACGAGCGGTTCTGCTTGCCGACCAGCAGGTCGCCCTCCCAGTGGCCGGGGACCGCCCGGTCCTCTATCTCCGCCGGGCGCTCGGAGATCGAGACCATCTCGGGGATCCGGCCCTGGCCGGTGGGGCCGCGGCGCGGCTTTCGCTTCTGTCGGCCCGTTCTCAGGTAGCGGGTCAGATCCTTGCGAAACCGGCCCCGCGACTGGACGTAGAGCGACTGGTAGATCGTCTCGTGACTGATGCGCAGCTCCTCGTCGTGGGAGTAGTCGAGCCTCAGTCTGGCCGAGATCTGCTGCGGCGAGAAGCGCCGGGCCAGCATCTCGCTCACCCGCCGGCGCAGTCTTGGGTTACAGGCCAGCTTGGATGGCTTCGGTCGCAGCGCCCGCAGACAAGCGCGATCGTCTGCCTTGGTCGCCCGGTAGCGGCGGCGGCCGTCAACACCACCCACCTCGCGGCTGATTGTCGACGCCGCCCTGCCCAGCCGCCTAGCGATCGCCCGGAACGACTCGCCGGCGGCGATCCCGGCGCGGATCTCCTCGCGCTCGATCAGCGACAGACGCAGCGGCGAGCGCTGCCTACGCCGCGAGCGTCGAGACGGCCTGCCACCCGCCCTCGCAAGCACCCGGCCAACCGTCCGCTCGGTCGTTCCCAGAGCCCCTGCCACCACCGGCATGGTCTCGCCGCGAGCGATCCGATCGAGGACCTCCAGCTGCTCCGCGCGCGTGAGGCGGTTCCCCCAGCGGTTAACGCCCTCCCTCATATGTCATCCCCTTCCAATCAACTCAACACCGAATGTTGCGTTGACCGATGGAGACCACCGGGGCTATACAACCAACAGTCTGGACACCGCCGTCCCAGCGACCGTAACCAGCCCTATCCGGCTGGCGGAGGCCGGCGACGCGCGCGCCTAGGCCGCCGCTCACCCCACCAGCG
>Ga0081538_10001291_pt1 | contig 25998 bp, 20 predicted proteins | sample TabmetS5T2R1_FD_71022 | JGI IMG/M metagenome (GOLD analysis project Ga0081538, IMG submission 71022) | Tabebuia heterophylla rhizosphere microbial communities from the University of Puerto Rico - S5T2R1 | ecosystem: Host-associated > Plants > Roots > Rhizosphere ... | reverse complement strand
CCAGCTGATCGCCAAGGGCGCTGGGATCGCCATCTTGGTGTTCGCCGCCTTCGCCGCCCTGGATCAGCTCCAGGTCGCCCCGCGGATCGTCACCGGGCTGTGGTACGCGATCCTGGCCGCGGTGGTCGGCTCGGTGATCGTGGCCGTCGGCGGCGGCGGCATCCGGACCATGCAGCGCTACTGGGAGCGCGTGACCAGCCGGGCCGAGGAGCGCGCCCCGCAGCTGCGCCAGCAGGCGCAGCACCCGGCCGCTCCAGGCGGCTACGACTACGACACCACCAACTCCGGCCCGGTGGGCGCCTCGGCCGCCGGGGGCCTCGGTGACGTGGAGGGAGCCAGGCGCCGGTTCCGGCGGGACCGCTGACCGGGCGCGGTGGCGACGCGGCGTCCGGGGTCGAGAGGCCCACCGATTCGGCGACATCGACAGCAGGCACCCGCGAACGAGCAAAGGAGCAACCAATGGTAGACGTGGACACCGTCCGCAGCTGGCAGGGCCGCACCATGGTCGACCGCGACGGCGACAAGCTCGGCGACATCGAGTCCATCTATGTCGACGACCAGACCGGCCAGCCGGCGTGGGCCCTGGTCAACACCGGCCTGTTCGGCACCCGGTCGACCTTCGTGCCCATCGCCCAGGCCAGCGCCACCGGCGACCAGGTCCAGGTCCCCTACGAGAAGCAGCGGATCAAGGACGCCCCCAACATCGACCCCGACGGCCACCTGTCCGAGCAGGAGGAGCAGGAGCTCTGGCGCCACTACGGCCTCGACTACGGCGCCGGCGACGACGCCGACCGGGCCGCCACCGACGAGGACCGCGACCGCGTCGGCCGGGACACCTCGGGGCCGACCACCGACGACGCCATGACCCGCTCCGAGGAGGAGCTGCGGGTCGGCACCGAGACCCGCGAGCGCGGCCGGGCCCGGCTGCGCAAGTACGTGGTCACCGAGCCCCAGCAGGTGACGGTGCCGGTGTCGCGCGAGGAGGTGCGGGTCGAGCGCGAGCCGATCACCGACGCCAACCTCGGCGCGGCCACCAGCGGCCCGGCCATCTCCGAGGAGGAGCACGAGGTCACCCTGCGTCAGGAGGAGGTCGTGGTCGACAAGCGGGCCGTGCCCAAGGAGCGGGTGCGCCTGGACACCGAGACCGTGACCGAGGAGCGCCAGGTCGCCGAGGAGGTCCGCAAGGAGCAGATCGAGGTCGACGGCGACCAGGACCGGCGCTGACGGAGGCGGGGAAGGGAGGGCCAGCCGAAGGAGGCGGCGGCGGCCCTCCCTTCGTTGTCGTCTACCGGACCAGCCGCACCCGGCCGGCGCGGACCTCGACGTGGTAGCCCTGCCGGTTGAGCAGGGCGGCGCCTTCACGGGCGGTCACGCCGGCGCGGCTGGCGAACCCGGGCGGGTGCTCGACCATCTGGCCGGTGAATGACACCCGGTCGCCCCGCTGGACCTGGACGCGGGACTCGCGGGTGCCGGTCAGCCGGACCCAGACCCGGTCCCGGGGGCTCGTCCCCACCCAGAAGCCCTCGTCGGCGGTGACCTGCTGGACCCGCGCGCCCTGGGCCCGCACCGGGTCGCCAGCGTAGCGGGATAGCGGCGGCCGGCCGGTCAGCGGCAGGATCGGGCGGCCCTCGGAGGTCAGCGCGCGGTCTCCCGGGATGACGGTGGTGGTCGGCGCCGCCACCGGCGGCTGCCGTGGGGGGTCGGCACCCAGGAGCTGGGTGGCGAGGAGGGCGGCGCCAACCACCGCCCCGGTGCCGGCGGTGGCCTGGCCGGGATGGTCGCGGACCCAGGCGCGCAGACCCTCCAGGGGCTTGACCAGCCCCAGGGGAAGGAGGCCGGCGAGAGCGCGACGGCGCTCGGTCAGCGGTTCACTCAGGCTGGCGCAGACCTCGCAGTCGAGCAGATGCCCTCCGGCGTCCAGGGCCCGCTGGCGCCGGCGGTCCCCGGCCGACAGGGCGTTCAGTACCGATCGGCAGCGGTCGGTCGGCAGGTCGACGCCGCGGATGGCGAGCAGGTAGTTGACCCGCAGCTTGGCCCGGGCGCGAGCCAGCTGGGCGGCCACCGCGCCAGGGGTCGAGCCGAGCTCGGCGGCCAGGGTGGCGGTGTCGGCGCCCTCGACCTCATTGGCGACCAGGGCGCTGCGGTCCCGGGCCGGCAGGCCAGCCAACCCCTCGGCGACCGCCCTGGCCTCCTCCTGGCGGAGCGCCCGCTCCTCAGGGCGGTCCGGCTCCGCGAGGTCTACAAGGCGGTGCCGGTGGCGGGCCTCGGTGGAGCGGGCGCGGACGAAGGAGACGGCGACGTTGCGCGCCAGCACCACCGCGAAGGGCGCCAGAGCGCCGTTGTCGAGGCGTGGCCCGGCCTGCAGGAGCCGGGCGAAGGTCTCCTGGACCAGGTCGTCGACCACCTGCGGGTCCCTGACCCTGGCGGCCACCACCCGCCGGATGAGCGGGGTGAGGGCCAGCAGATCCTGCTGCCGGGTGTCAGAGATTGGCGTGCTCACGCCCGGGTACCTCGGGGCTGGATGGGGATGTCGGCGTCCCAGGTAGCCCACCGAGGGACCTGCAAACGTCCGGCGGCCGGTTCGGGGCCGATTGGGCCCATTCCCCCAGAGGTGCTCCCGGCATCCGGTTGGTGCGTCATGGCGGATCGGCTCGCGCGATACAGGAAGTGAGCGGCGGGGGGGCGGCGTGGGGGGAGCCGTGGGGGCGCCGCTCCGCCCGCTCCGGGGGAGGAGCTTCGGGTTGATGTCAGTCCCGGTGTCAGCGCCCTAGCCTGCTCCGGCCGGCAGCAGTAGATTGCTGTCTGGTCATGGGCGTCTGGTTTGCTCCCATCATTCGGAGGACCGCTGTGAGCTCTCGACCGGGCAGCCGACGGCCTTTCCGGCCAATCGAGCGCCAGCTGGAGCCGCCCGCCACCGACGCGGTGTTCGAGTCCGGCCTGTACCTGCCGCTCGACCAGATCGAGCTCGCGGAGGCCGGGGGCGCGCCACTGGTCGTCAACGGCAACCTGGCCGTCTCCTGGGTGGACTCCACCTTCAGCGGCACCGTTGCCGACGACCAGCTGGAGCAGGCAGGGGCCGGCGTCCCCCTCCGCGGGGCGGCCACGGTCGAGCTGGCGATGGACGCCGGCGCGGAGGTCGCGGGCTCGCTGCGGCTGGCCCTGATCCCGCTGCCGTCGCTCCCGGTGCCCCCAAGTATCGAGGTGTTTCCCTTCGTCGACGTCAGCCTGGACGTCGCCGCCAGCGCCGACGCCGACGCCAGGATCAGCGTGGTGGCCCCGTTCCGGCTGGGCGCGGGGTTCGCCTTCGACGGCTCGCTCCGCGCCGGGCTGTCCTCACCGGTCGTTCACGAGCCCGAGGTGGGATTGCCGGACGGGACCGTCGCCCTGAGCGCCAGCGTCGGGCTGAACCTCACGCTCGTGTTGCTGCTGACCATCCAGGAGGTCCCCGTCGGGGGACCGGTCATCGGCGCCTCGCTGAGCACCCTTGTCGGCGTCGACCCGGCCACCGGAGCGAGCGTCGACACAGCCGTGGAGATCGTCGGTGGCTGGGCGTTCCCGGGCCTGGACGGGCTGCCCGACATCCCCGAGGAGCTGAGCTCGTTGCTCCCCCTCCAGCGGGTCGACCTCGCCCCCGGCGGCCGCCTGCTGGACGCCGGCGGCGCGCCGACGCGCTGGTCGCGGCTGTTCGGCATCGACGAGGACGATGGCGCGGCGGCGGTCCTCCCGGCCGACGCCGGAGTGGTCGTTGTCGAGGACCGCACCACCCCCTGGTTGGCGGCGCTCGACGGCGCCGGGGTGCCGCTCTGGCAGAGCACCGCCGCGGATGCATGGTTCCCCAACGGCATGGCCTCCGCCGTGGACGCTGACCTCATCCTGGCCGGGGTCTTCGGCTCCACCATGCGGGTCGACCGGTTCTCCCCGGCCGGCGAGCCGCGCTGGACCCGCAGACTGAGCGTGCCCGACGCCGACCAGACGACCTGCGTGGCGGTGGTTTCGCGGTCGTCGGGTGGTGCGGTCCTGGCCGGCGAGGTGAACCGCAGCGGCGTCTTCACGGCGCTCCTGGCCGCCATCGACGACAGCGGCGGCGTCGAGTGGTCGATCGAGGTCGACGCCGGCGCCGGCTCAACCCGTCCCGGGATCGCCGCCCTCGCCGAGGCGCCGTCGGGCGACATCATCGCCGTCGGGCAGGTGGACTACACCGAGGTTGCCGATGCCTCCCTCCCTCCGATCCAGGGGGAGAACGCGCTGATCCTCAAGGTGGGTCCCGACGGCGCGGTGCGCTCCGCCTTCGCCCTCGGAGGCGCGGGGACAGAGCGGGGATCCCGAGTCGTGGTCGCACCGGACGGGTCGTACCTGGTCGGCGGGCATCTGGGCCGCGCCCCCAATGTCTGGCTGGCCTCGCTGCGGGCCGACGACAGCCTGCGCTGGTCGGCGTCCTACCGGGCCCGGCCGCAGGTCAACGTGGCCGAGCTGACCGGCCTGGCCGCCGTCACCGACGGGCACCTGGCGTGCGGGCACCTGGAGTCCTCGGGCGCGGACGCCTGGCTGCTGCGGGTGGACGCCGAGGGCATGCCGGTGTGGGTCAAGACGACTGTGGGCGCCGACAGCGACGATGAGCCGTCGGCCGTGGTGGCCTTGGACGACGGGCTGGTCGCCTGCGGACGGACCCAGGTCCGGGAGGACACCGTCAGCAACGGGGACCTGTGGGTCGTCCGCGCCAACGTCGACGGCATGCTGCACTTCCTGGCCGACACCGGCCTGGACTGCGAGTGCACCACGGCCGAGTGGCAACGCATCGATGACCACAGCATCCGAACCCTCGCCCCCAGCGCGGTGGCGGTCACCCTCGACCTGGACACAGAGCAGGAGCTGCGGACCAACCCGGCAGCCGTCTTTGGGGAGCTGCTCACTGACTGACCCGGTGCGATGCGCGCTGCCGCTTGTGCCTGTCTGGCTGCTCAGTCACGATCGAGCGAGTGGCCGAGCCCGGGAGGAGCGGATGCCAGAGGAAGCAATCGACCCGGCGGAGGCGGCGCTGCCATCGTTTGTGGAGATGCTGGTCCCCGACCCGGGCAAGCTGCCTGAGCTGCAGGTGCTGTTCGGCTTTCCTGGCCGGAGCTTCGACGACGACCTGGTGCGGCTCTACCAGTCGCTCGCCCTGGACGCCTATGTTGAGGTTCGCCGACAGGACGTCATCCACTCGCAACGACTGGAGCGGGTGCTGCCCGAGGCGACGATCATGTGGCTGCCACGCGACGCCCGGGTCGTCCATGGGCCACCCCGGGAACCGGCGCCCAGGGACAGGGGATGATGATCCACGGCCGCGCGGTCGGGCTCGAGTGGATCGGGCTTGAGTGAAGAGGAGTTGGCAATGGCGGAGAACGACAAGCTGGATGCGCCGAGCAGGCATCTCCTCTCCAGGCTGCGCGAGGAGGCCGCGGAGGTGGAGCCAGAGGTGAGCGTGCTGCTGCGGGGTCGTGGGGAGTTCGTCGAATCCCAGCTGGCGGCGCTCCGCGCCGATGGGGCCGAGATCCGCACCGTGGCCGGTGACGTCCTGACCGCGACCGTGCCGACCGCCGCGATCCCTGACCTGGCGCGGCACGAGTTCGTGGTCGCGGTGCAGCTGTCGCAGGCGCTGCACCCGGACGCGCCGGAGCGGGCGGCGGCGCCCTACTCCGACGTCGAGTAGGTCAGGAGGCCGACGGGGGCCAGCCGGTCGGGCGCCGCGACACGCAACAGCACGGCGCCGATCCCGGCCAGCCCCAGCAGCAGTCCCATGGACTCGGCGCGGTCGACGGTGCCACACGGCCATCTGGCGTCCTTCCCGGCGACGGCGAGCCCGCGCTCGACGATGCGCTCGGCGGCCAGGCGGTGCTCGGCCACCTCCAGCGTCACCGAGGCGTGGAGCAGCAGGTCCGCGGCTCCCATGAGCCCATGACAGGTCGAGAAGTTGCGCTGCTCCCACGGCTGGGCCTGCCGGCCGGGGGCGAGGGCTGCGGCGGTGGCGGCGTGGACGCTGGCCAGCGCGGCCCCGGCCTCGGCGCTGAGGCGCCCATCGGAGGCCAGCTGCCGGCAGCGCAACCGGGCCAGCCCGATCCCGGCGCTGCCTCGACACCACGATGTTGCGGTGGGCAGATGGCTCTGAGGGTCCCGCCAGGCGCAGGCTCGGCGGTCGAACCAGGCCCGCTCGAAGGCCAGCGCCTCCATGGCGAGGTGGCGGTACTGGTCGGTGCCGGACGCCGCGTCGAGCTCCAGCAGCGCCAGGGCGATGCCCGACCCGCCGTGCGCCAGGCCGACGGGGTAGCCGGGCCGGCCGTCGGGCTGGGAGGGCTGGGACCAGGCGATGCCCTGGAGCATCTCCTCGGCCCTGGCGGCCAGCCGCATCGCGATCTGCTCCGCGTCTTGCAGGCCGAGGCCATCGGTCCTGCCAGTCAGCCCGAGGATGGCCAGGAGGTCGCCCGCCGATCCGCCCAGCAGGTCAACGCCGGCCCGGTCCGCCGGCGACGAGCGGGACAGGTCGGCGGCGAGCTCCAGGGCCCGCTCGCGGATCGCGTCATCGCCGAGCTGGCCGCCAACCTCGGCCGCGGCCCAGAGCACACCGAGATCGCCGTGGTAGAGCCCAGCCCGGATGGTGGGGCGGGCGGCGACCTGGTCCAGGGCGTACCGGATGGCCGCGACGGCGGTTGGCCGCCAGGCGCCGTCGTCGCCGTCGACCGCGGCCAGCTGGGCCAGGAACCACGCCACGCCGGCGGTCCCGTCGTACAGGTCGGCGTCCATCGGCCGGCCCGTCTGGGAGTCCGACCAGCTGCAGCGGTCGCCCTGCCAGTCGGCGGCCTCGCAGATCCGCCGGCCGAGCTGCCTGGCCGCCTCCAGCGGGCTCACAGCGAGTCCCAGGGGTAGCTCGCCGTCGACCCGGGACCGCGGTAGGGCGCCTCGGCGCGGACGCCGTGTCGGCCCAACGCCGCCACAGCCGCGTCGCAGAGGGCGTCGGGGTCGCTGACACCGGCGTGTCGGGCCGTGGCCAGCCCCTCGGCGACGATGCGGCACCGATGGGCCCCGAAGCTGTCGTCGCCGGGATCCTCGGCCAGCCCGAGCCCGGGGGCGAGCTGGCGGGTGAGGGCGGGAACCCGCGGTCGCAGCCATTGGCGGACGCGCCGGTAGCCGGCGGCGAGACCGGCGCGCAGCTCATCCCAGGCTGCCCCCGGGAGGTACAGCACCACCGCGTCGGGACGGCGGCAGCGGTCGAGATCCAGTGGGCACTTGAGGGCATAGGGCTGGCCCGGATCGAGCGCGGCGGTCAGGCCCTCGACCAGCCGGCAGACCTTCGCAGCCGGCACCGACCAGTACAACCGGACCAGCGGTGGCGAACCCTTCGACCAGGCCGCGCTCAGGGTGGTCCACCAGCCAGGCAGCAGGTCCGCCGAGTCCCGCCGGGCGCTGACCGCGATGGAGGATCCGGCCGGCGGACGCAGTCCGACACCGTCCGCGAAGTACAGGTCGATCGGATCGATCCAGCGACGCTCCTCCCCGCGGGCCGCGGGGACCTGCCAGGGTGAGCGTGGCGGCCCCAGCGCCGCCCAGGCCGCTTCAGGATCGAGCACGACCCATCCCGGCTCGAACCGGCCGCTGGCCGCATCCGCCGCCCGGTAGTGCTCGGCGACCTCCGCTGGATCCAGCTGTCCAGGGGTCGTGCCAGAGGCCGGGGCATACCACTGCTCGTACAGCACCGCGGCCAGGTTGCCGGCGTCCAGCGGCGGCTGCGGCAGGGTGAGCCGAGCCGCCTCCAGCAGCTGCGCCCGGTACGGGTCCGGCCCGGGGGTCACCGCGCGGCGCTCCGCCGCCCGAGCAGCCACCCCGGGTCGCGGAGCACGCCCAGCGCGTCGTCCAGCAGCAGCCTGGCCAGACGCTGGTCAGGGCTGGCGGCGGCGTGCTCAAGGGCGGACTGGACCAGCCTGGCCCCGGTCAGGCGGACAGCGCGGTCGCTGAAGCCGGCGCGGTCGGGGGCGTCGGGGGCCGCGAGGTAGGCGGAGAGGAACTCCGCGGCAGCCTCGCCGGCCCGCTCCCGGAGGAGGTCGTCCGGCTCGGTGGGCGAGGCCACGGCGCGGCAGAACACCAGGTGGTCCTGGAGGATGCCGGCCACATCCCACGCCGGGTCGCCGACGGCCGCCATCTCCCAGTCGATCACCCGGACGCCATCGCTTCCCTCGATCAGGCAGTTGTCCCACTTGAGGTCGCCATGCACCAGGCACGACGGCTCCAGGACCTCGGCGAGACCGGCGAAGTGGTGGCGGAGCTCCCGGCGGATCTTGCCGTGCACCAGCAGCGCATCGGCGACCGGCGGCCGCCAGCAGCCGGGCGTGAGGATGTCGAGCACCCAGGGGCGCTCGGCCGGCAGGGTCTCGGGAGTGAGGCCACGGGTGCCGCGATGCCAACCGGCGACCAGTTGCCCCAGCCGAGTGCCGCTGGCCGGGAGGGCGCGACCATGGTGAACGTGGTCATGCAGGGTCGTGCCCGGTGTGACCGCCCGCAAGACCAGGACCTGCAGCACCGGATCGGCATGAAGGCACACCGGCATCGCCGCGGCCAGGCCAGCGATGCTGGTGGCGAGGTGGTAGGCGACCAGCTCTCGGCGGAGGTTGCCGACCAGCTCCTGTGGCCGGGGACGGGCGCGTTTGACGATCACCTGTCGACCGTCACCGAAGCGGACCGAGACGACCAGGTGGGAGCGGGACAGGTTGGCCACGCGCACATTCGGGTCCCCCACCGCGGTCGCGTCCACGACCCCGGCCGACGCGAGATAGCGGAGCAGCCCGCCCGGGCTCACGGCCGACCGGCTCGCATTGGCCGGCCCCCAGGCCATGACCGCTGCGCCGATGGCACCGTCAGTAGCCTGGGTTGCCGTGCCAGTAGGCGGTGACGCCGCTCCCCGCCTCGGCGGCCGACGCCCCCCTGGCCTCCTGGGCTTCGCTCGCCACCGGTTGCCCGCCGGAGGTCGTCGCGCCGTAGGCGCCCGACCATGCCGCGCCCGACCAGGCCTCGTAGGGGCCTGGCCACCATTCGGTGGTCACCGGCAGCCCCCAGTCATAGCCATACGGGTCGTACCAGCCGGCGTCGTACCCCCCGGCGTCCACCGGAGCCCACCCGCCCGAGGTGGGGATGTCGCTCCCCGCCCCGGCGGCGGGGCCGCCCGCGGCGCCCGCAGGTCCTGGCGGGCAGGGCGGCCCGAAGGTGGGTGGTGGGCAGGGTGGCCGGAACGTGGGTGGTGGGCAGGGCGGTCGGAAGGTGGGTGGTGGGCAGGGCGGTCGGAACGTGGGTGGTGGGCAGGGCGGCCCGAAGGTGGGGGGCGGGCACGGCGGGCCCACCGTCGTTGGGCAGGGGGGAGCCTTGGTCAGCGGCGGGCAGGGCGGCCCGACGGTGGCTGGTGGGCACGGTGGTTGCAGCGTCACCGGGCAGGGCGGCGCGAGGGTCAGGACGGGCCCGGGAACGCAGCCGAAGGCGGCATTCGCGTCCAGCTTGCCGGCCCCCCAGGCGTTGTTCGGCGTGGCCCCGGTGAACCCGTCGGCGCGGGCCGTCCCGGTCAGACAGTCGCGGATCTGGGTCTGGGTGAGGCTGGAGTTCTTCTGCAGCAGGAGGGCGACGGTCCCGGTGACCATTGGCGCGGCCATCGAGGTGCCCTGCATCAAGCCGTAGGTGTCACCGGTCGTGGCCGGCTGGGGAGCCATCAGGACCTGGCCGGGCGCGGCCAGCGTTGGCGCCTGGCGGCCGTCGCGGGTTGGCCCAAGGCTGGAGAACGACGAGATCGAGCCGACCCCGGCCCCCCGCGTCACATAGGAGCCGGCGGTGATGACCTCCTGGGCCGTCCCCGGCACCGAGACGGTCCGCGCCGGGTTCTGGAACGGGGGAAGGAACTGGGCCCTCGCGTCTCGCTGGATCCAGGCGTCCCACTGCCCGAGCGTGATCGTGGTGCCCTGGATCGTGATCGACCAGGTGCCGCCCTGGACGGTTGGGGCGCCGCCTCGGGACAGGACGACGAAGATGCGGTTGTCGCCGTTGCCGGGATCGTTGAGGTCTGAGTCCACGAATGCCTGGTTGCCGTTCGGCAGGGCAAGCGTCGTCGAGTTCCCCGGGCTCACCGCGGCGCTGGCGACCCCGTTGGGCGGGGTGATCGAGATGTCGAACCGATCGGGCCCGCCGTACCAGAGGTCGATGGTGACCGGCGTCCTCTGGTTGACGGGGACCGCGAACGGCACGCTCTGAGGGACCCCCGCGGTGAGGGTCGAGCTGGCGTGGCGGTTCTGGACGCCCTCGTTGCCCGCCGACTTGACCATCGCCCGACCCGGACCGCCCAGGAGGTTGTCGATGCCTCGCTCCAACAGGCTCGTCCCGTCGTGGGGGCCGATGTTGTCGCCCTGACTCTGGTTGACGACCACCGGCCGCCCGAGGGAGGCGGCGAAGTCGAAGATGTACCGGATGGCATCCAAGGTGTCGGCCGAATCACCCAATCCCCGCTCACCCGCGGCCCGGCCCCGGGTGTTGGCCACCACCACGATGTCGGCCTCGGGCGCCACGCCGACAAAGGTGAACGCCGGCTGGCCCTGGCCCGCGACCGAGCCGTCGCCGGCGGCGATCCCGGCGACATGGGTCCCGTGGAACCCGTCGTTCGGGATCTGCAAGTCCTGGTGGCGGACGACCGCGAAGGGATCGGGCGCGGTCAGCGCGGCATCGATCGCGCTCTTCTGATACTCCACCCCATAGGAGAACGTCGACGGATTGGACTCCCCGGCCTGGGGAACCAGGTCCTGGTCCCAGATGGCGAGGATGCGGGAAGTGCCGTCGCTGCGCCGGAACGCCTCATGGGTGAAGTCGATCCCCGAATCGATGATCCCAACGACCACGCCGGCCCCACGATGCCCGGGCGGGCCGGTGTGGATGGTGTCGACCCGGCTCTCGGGAAGCGCCAGATCCAGCTCCCGACCAAGGACACGGGACACCTCCATCCGCACCACCGAATCGAGCCGCTCCAGCGCGCCCAACTGGGCGAGCTCGATCTCTCCGGTGGCGACGTCACCGGCGAAGCTGCGGGTCTTGAACCCGGCCGACTCGATGGCGCTGAGGTCGCCCTGGAACTGGAGCAACACGGTGGCCGTGGCCGGTTGCCCTGCCTCGGCTTCAAAGGTGAACGCGGCCTCATCGGCCAGGGCCCGTAGTGTGGTCTTCTTCTGGTCGGCCAGGAACCGCAGCCCCGGATCGGTCTTCGCCATCAGGACCCCCCTCCCTGAACGGGCAAACCTCCGCCGACCCGACTGCCCATACCCGGGAGTCGCGGTCGTCACAGTTCGCGGCACTAGCGATAGTCCGTCCGGGAACAGGAGTTGGTCAACCCCTGCGCCATCCGCGCCAAGGGCGACACCGGCGGTCGTAACCCAGGTCACCGCCTGGCGGTGACCTGGGGCACAGACCCCCGAGCGGCGGGTGGCGCATCCTCGTCGCCGGACGACCACCCAGGACGGGCGCGCGCTGACGCCCGCGTCCCCGGCGAGGAGAGGAGGCGACCGGTGAGTCCGCCGCAGCCACCCACCATCGTCTACGTGCACGGGGCCGGCAACAAGCCGCCGCCCGAGGAGCTCAAGCGCGCCTGGGACCAGGACCTATTCGGCGGCGAGATGGGCGAGCGGACCATCATGGCCCACTACGCCGACCTGCTGCACGCCAGGCCCGGGGCCATCGGGGCCGACGCCTGCGGCCTGGATGAGGCCGTGGCCGCGATGGTGGCCGAGGCGGCCGCCGCCGAGGCGTCCGGGGAACCGGCCCCCGACGACGACCTGCTCGCCGGGCTCACCCCCGAGGGCCGGCGCCTCGCCCTGGACCTGTCGATGAGCATGGTCGCCGAGGCGGCCGGCCAGCCGGTGCCGGTCGAGGAGCTCCTGCCCCTGCCGCCGTCGCTGCGCCGGCTGCTGCTGCGCCAGCTGCTGGCCCGGCTCATCCCCGACGCTGACGCCTACTTCTTCGCCGGCCGCAAGGAGCCCATCCGCCAGCGGCTGCGCCGGGCCCTGGACGCGGCGGCCGGGCCGGTGGTGGTGATCAGCCACAGCCTGGGCACCGTCATCGCCTACGACGTGCTGCGCGAGCCCCGCTTCGCCGCCCGGTCGGTGCCGCTGCTGGTCACCCTGGGCTCGCCGCTGGGCTACGCCGAGATCCAGGACGTCGTCACCAGGCCCCTCCAGCTGCCGGCCCCGGTCCGGCTGTGGGCCAACTTCGCCGACCCCTTCGACGTGGTCGCCCTGGACAGCAGCCTGGCCGACGATTTCCAGGGCGGGCCCCGGATCGTCGACGCCCGGGTCGACAACCCCTCCCCGAACAACCACGCCGCCTGCGGCTACCTGGGCGCGGCCCGGGTCCGCACCACCGTCGCCGCCGCCCTGCCGGTCGGCTGAGGAGGTCCACCATGTGCAGCACCCCCGCCACCCACGGAGACGACGAGGGCCTGTTCCCGCCCCTGCCCGAGGAGGTTGACCGGGCGCTGGAGGGCATCGCCGACGGCCTGGCCCCCGACGACCTGTACAGGCTGCTGCTGGAGAGCCAGTGCGGCGCCACCGACGACTCCCAGCCGGTTGAGCAGTACGACGGCACCCTGGGGGTGACCAGGGCGTTCGTCGACGCGCAGCAGCGGCCCGTCGGCCAGCTGCAGTGGAACGACAACCTGGCCGCCATCTACACCAACCCCGGCAACGTGGCCGGGGTGCGCTGGTGCACCGGCACCCTGATCGGCGACAACCTGTTCCTGACCGCCGGGCACTGCCTGGACCGCAGCGCCGATGGCTGGCAGCTGCCGCGGGACAACACCACCAACCAGGTCATCTCCTCCCAGGAGATCGCCACCAACATGCACGTCAACTTCAACTTCCAGGTCGACCCCAACGGCAACCCGCGGCCCGAGCAGCGCTTCGCCGTCACCCAGCTGCTCGAGTACCGGCTGGGGAACCTGGACTTCGCTGTCCTGCGGCTGGCCGGCGACTCCCATCTGACCTTCGGGACCGGCGCGGTGGCCATCGCCGACGCGGCCGTGAACGACCCCATCGCGATCATCGGGCACCCCGCCGGCCAGCCCAAGCGGATCGAGGCCGGCCCGGTCACCGACATCCCCGGCACCTCGATCACCTACAACGACATCGACACCCTCGGCGGGAACTCGGGCTCGGCGATCTGGCTGTCGCCAGCCGGGACCATCGTCGGGGTGCACACCAACGGCGGCTGCACCACCGCGGGGACCGGGGCCAACTTCGGCGTGCGGATCGGCAGCATCCTGCCGGTGTCGCCGACCCTCCAGGCCCTGACCAACGGCCAGCTCGACGCCAAGGTGGTGCTCGGCGAGACCTCGGTCGCCGGCCCCGGCCTGGCCGCCCTGGGCGACCGGCTGGTGCTGGCCTGGACCGGCAGCGACGACCAGCGCCACGTCAACGTCATCAGCAGCGACGACGGGGCCAGCTTCCACAGCAAGGTCACCCTGAATGAGCTGGCCGTGGGCGCCCCGGCGGTCGCGGCGGGCGACGGCCGGCTGTTCCTGGCCTGGACCGGGGTCGACCAGCTCCACCACCTCAACGTGCTCACCTCCACCGACGGGGCGGGCTTCTTCAACAAGGTCACCCTGAGCGACTTCAGCCCGCTGGCGCCGGCCCTGGCCTACGGCGGCGGACGCGTCTGGATCGCCTGGACCGGCGCCGACGCCAACCGCTCGCTCAACGTCATGAGCTCGACCGACGGCGTCAACTTCCAGAACAAGGTGACCCTGGCCGACAACAGCTTCACCGCCCCGGCGCTCACCTGGGCCAACGGGCGGCTGTACCTGGCCTGGACCGGCACCGACGCCGGCCGCTCGCTGAACGTGATGTCCTCGCCCGACGGGGTGACCTTCACCGGCAAGCTCGTGTTCGTGGGCGACAACAGCCACGCCGCGCCCGCCCTGGCCCCCACCGACCCGCCCCGCTACACCTGGACCGGCACCGACCAGGACCACCATCTGAACAGCTTCCGCCACCTCAACCAGGCGACCAAGATCGTCTACAGCGACCTAGCCTTCGACTCCCCGGCGACCGCTCTGGCCCGGGGTGGCACCTGGATCGCATGGACGGGCACCGACCAGGACCACCACCTGAACCTGGCCCGCATCCCCTAGCGCGCGGGCTGGTGCAGAGGCGTCACCAACCTCACCGGTCGACCACGATCACCTCGTACTGGTCGGCGCTGGGCGGGAAGCCGGTGACCATGTGGGAGTTGACCACCGCCAGGCGACTCCCGATGCGGGCCGCGGCGGTCGGCACCTGGAACAGGTCACTGGTGATCACCTCCTCCACCGCCCCCGAGGTCAGGTCGGGGGCCAGCCGGATCTGGCTCACCTGGTTGCTGTGGTTCTGCACCGCCCACAGCCGCCCCGCCTCCAGCGCGATTCCGTCGACGAACGGCACGCTCACTCCGGCGATGGTTGCGCTGGCCCCGGTGGCTGGATCGATCGTGTGCAGCTGCTCGTTGACCGAGTGCGCGACGACCAGGGTCTGGCCGTTGGGGGTGGCCTGGATGCCGTTGAGGTTGCCCTTCCCGACGGTGATGTCAGCCGCCGGGCCGCTGACGGGCAGGGTGCGGAACGTCGCCTCCGGGACCCCGGCCTGGCTGACCGGAACGAAGTACAGCCGGGCCTGCCGTGACTCGGTGAACCAGGCGCCGTCGTTGGTGAGGGCCACGTCGTTGACCAGCGAGTTGGGCGGTTCGCCGAACTGGTAGCTGGCCACGGTGGCGCCGCTGCGGGTGTCGTAGACATAGGCCTGCCCGGTGCGGCCACCGGCGACATACAGCAGATCGTGGGCGACATCAGCGGCCATGCCCATGGCCATGCGACCATCGGGCGCGTTGATGAGCAACTCGGCGGTGCCGCGCTGAAGGTCGCCGCGGAAGATGTCGCCTTGTCGCAGGTCACCGGCGTAGAAGGTGGTCCCGCGGCCGGCGGCGATGCCCTCGGCCGAGCTGGCCCCCGGCAGGACGATGACCTCGCTCATGATGGCCACCGCCAGGGCAGCGTCGCCATCATGAGCTCTGCTGCTTCCTGCTCAAGCATCAAGCTGTCCGCCATGTGCCCTCCCTCGGCCGGCACCTTGCTGCCCGAGCCCTATCCAATCCCCCTATTCGAATGCTGGCAAGCGAAATGACCCGACCTCGGGTGCCATTTACGGTACGGTGGTCTTATCACGGCGGATATGACTGTCGATCTGTGGATGTCGGTGGTCCCCGCTGGCGGCGCGAGCCGGTCAGCTATGCCCGATTGAGCGCATTCGTCCTCTTGACGCCTTGCCGCTCCCATCGCGATGATAGTCCCGGAGTCCGGCCCCTCACGACGTATCGCGAGTAGTCCAGCCATGGTGTCGCAAATTGTTGCGAAGTTATCGCCGGATGCGGCGCGCTCGCTACACCAACAAGGTCCACAAGATACTGAGGCGGATGCGCTAGGCGCAGTCGCGGAAGAGCTTGGTGTCGTGTTGCGGCCAATGCATCCTGGCACGGAGGATCCGGACCTCATGACGTATTTCATGGTTGAGTCGCCGGACCTTGAGACTGCCAATCGCTTGATTCATCGGCTTCAGGAATTCGAGTCAGTAGAGGCCGCATACGTCAAGCCTCCCGATGAGCCGCCTTGAGTTGCTCTTCCTTGCATTCAGGGGGATGACATGGCGCCACCCGGAAGAAGAGGGGCCGGAAGACGAGGGAGAGGCAGGGCCACGAGTCCGCCGACCTCCGAGGAGTTCCCGTCGCGACCAGAGCTGATCGTCGTGGCAAAGCCTGAAGTCGCCTTGCGCGCTGCGCCGGAGGGTGTTGCATCAGCCACGGGGGCCGACATCGGGACGCTGGCGGATCTGCTCGCCTCCGAGGGAGTTACCCTCCAGCGGCTGTTCGGCGTGAGCGAGGAGCGACTCCAGGCGAATGCGGACTCCCTGACCGCCGAGACCGGAGCACAGGTACCCGACCTCTCCATCTACTATCGTCTGGAAGCGCCTGACGAGCGCCTAGATGAGCTGGCAGAGCGGTTACGGCAGCTGGATGCCGTGGACGCCGCCTATGTCAAACCGCCGGCGGAACCGCCGCAGATGCGGCTCAACGAGATGGCTCCCCTTGCCGCCGAGCCACCGGCCCACACCCCGAATTTCACCGCCCGCCAGGATTACCTCGGCCCAGCGCCGGTCGGGATCGACGCCCAGCACGCGTGGACGCTGCCCGGCGGCGGCGGTGCCGGGGTGAACGTCATCGACATCGAGTGGGGGTGGCGCTTCACGCACGAGGACCTGTCGCAGAACCAGGGGGGCGTGGTCTCAGGAACCGGCGCGGCGAGTGACGACCATGGCACGGCGGTGCTCGGAGAGTTCAGCGGCGATCGGAACACCCTCGGCATTACGGGCATCAGTCCTGACGCTCAGGTGACGGCAGTGTCGCTCGCCACGCAGGGCACCTCGCAAGCCATTCGAATAGCGGCCGATCGATCGCGGCCAGGGGACATCATCTTACTCGAGGTGCACCGACCAGGCCCTCAAGCCGCTTCCGGGACTGGCCAGTTCGGCTTCATCGCCATTGAATGGTGGCCCGACGACTTCGACGCCATTCGGTACGCTGTGAGCAAGGGCGTTGTGGTGGTAGAGGCAGCGGGCAATGGCGGTCAGAATCTCGATGATCCAGTGTACGACGCCCGTCCAACGGGCTTTCCGGCAAGCTGGGCGAACCCATTCAACCCCGCCAATCCCAGCTCAGGCGCTGTGGTCGTTGGAGCAGGCCTCCCTCCTGCCGGCACACATGGAAGGAATGCGCATCCGAGGTTTGGGGATGCCTACGCCGACCGGGGACGCTGCTTTTTCTCCAATTATGGGTCGAGGGTCGACGCCCAAGGTTGGGGCTGGGAAGTAACCTCGACCGGCTATGGCGATCTGCAAGGTGGCACTAACCGGGACGAGTGGTACACCGACCAGTTCAGCGGAACCTCCAGCGCTTCTCCCATCGTGGTCGGTGCGCTGGCCAGTGTGCAGGGGGTTCTGCGCGCTCAGGGAAGGATCCCGCTCAGTCCCGCCCGGGCCATCGAGCTGCTGCGGGCCACAGGCTCGCCCCAGCAGGACGCTCCCGGCTTCACGTTCATCCCCAACATGACCGGTTCCGGGTACCCACAGAACCACCCTGCCCGGCCGCGTACCGAGCGTATCGCCAACCGACCCGACCTGCGCCAGCTGGTTGCCCGCGCCACCGAGACCAGGACCTGGGTCGGTGTCCAGTTCACAGGCACCATCCCGGCAAACCAGACACAGCGCTGGTTCACCTTTCGCTGGCCGGCTCATTGGCACGTCATCTGGACAGTTGTGCCGACAAGCCCTCGACCAGGTGGCCCTCAGATCGAGTGGAAGGTACAGGTCGAGCGCGCCTCCGATGCGTTCATCACCTACTGGATCAGCATCACGAACCTCACGCCAGTCCCGGTCGACATCGAAGCGCGGTTCGCTGTGCTGGGCTGGTAGCGCGCCGCCGGACGCAGCCTGAAGGTGGGTGACCGATGAGAGTCGGAGTCCAATTCACAGGGACAATCCCCGCGAGCACGTCACAGCGATGGTTCACCTTCAACTGGCCAGCGGAATGGCACGTGGTCTGGTACGTCGTGCCAACCTCACCAAGGGTGGGCGCACCGCAGATCGAGTGGCAGGTCGCGGTCGAGCGGGCCTCTGCAAGCCACATCACCTACTGGATCACGATCAGGAACCTCACCACGGATCCCGTCACCATCGAGGCACGCTACGCCGTGCTGAACTGAGAGGAGCCGGCCGTGCGCATCGTCATCGAGTCGGACGAGAACCATGGGGCTGCCCCTTCCGCCGCCGGTATGCCGGTAGAGGCTGCCCCCGGGGCAGCCCTGAATGGAGGGCCCCCACCCGAGACGCTGGTCCAGGCCATGAAGGCATCACTAGCCTCGCCCGAGGTTACAGAAGCGGTAGGAGGAATCGACGCCGGACCGCCTCCTGAATGGCTGACGCGAGCAATTCAAGGCGCACCGTCGCCCGAACAGTGACCATTCGCAGTGGTCGCAGCAGATACCGAATAGCCGAGCACCACGAGATCTTTATCGGCCTTTCGAACGTCGAGCAGCTTTAACGCAACACGTCTGTCGACTGTTTCGAACAGCCGTGTCCCATGGCCCAAGATGATCGGCACAAGGCCTATGGTCATCTCATCTATAAGGCCGGCCTGCAGATACTGGACCGCGAGATCAGCGCCGCCGAAGATGTAGACGTGCTTGTCGCCGGCTATTTCTCTGGCGCGGCTGTGAGCGGCTTCGATGCCTTCGGTGACAAAGCTAAAGTCGGCATCGCTGGAGACCGTAGCCGGTATCTCACGTGAAACGACGACGATGGGCGATCGGTAGTCGAACTGACGGAACCACCCCTTCTCGACGCCGACGTCGTACGAGCGATGCCCCATGACGATCGCGCCGACCGTATCGAGGAAATCGTTGAACCCATATTCAACATCGGCGTAGGGATCCATCCAGTCAGTCTCATCATGTGGCCCGGCTACGTAACCATCGAAGGAGATCCCCATGTACAAGACTGTCTTCCCCATACCGCCTCCTTCGTCTCTATAGCGCGCTGGCAATTCTTGAACCCTCAACGAGCGATCCATTGATCATTAGCTCAAGGAGGGACTTCTGGCCGCTGCAACTGGGTGCCCACCGAAATTCGCCTACCAGATACCCTACCACCTCCACCGCCAGACACCCGCCAGCACGAGCCGGTGGCGCCCACCCCGCCGGCTCGTGCGCCGTTGTCGGGAGCGGCGCCATACTGACCAGGATGGCGACCCGTTTCTCCTCCCCGACCTTCGTCGGCCGAGGCGCCGAGCTCGGCCTGCTCGAGGACGCCAGGCGCCGGGTGGCCGACGGGCCGTCCGCGGTGGTGGTGGTCGGCGGCGAGGCGGGCGTGGGCAAGACCCGCCTGATCGACGAGTTCGCCCGCCGCTGCCGGGCCGAGGGCGTGCGCGTGCTGGTGGGGACCTGCGTCGAGCTGGGCGAGCAGGGCGTGCCGTTCGCGCCGGTGGTCGCGGCCCTGCGCGGCATGCTGCGCGCGATGGAGCCGGAGGAGGCGCGGCGCTCGATCGGGCACGGCCGCGCCGACCTGTCGCGGCTGCTGCCCGAGCTGGGCCCGCCGCCCGGCGGCGATGGGCAGACGGTCGGGCCGGAGCTGGCCTCGGCGCAGGGGCGGCTGTTCGGGCTGCTGCTGGACCTGGTGGAGTGGGCCGCCGGCCAGCAGCCCACCGTACTGGTGGTGGAGGACCTGCACTGGGCCGACCAGTCCACGCGGGAGCTGCTCGGCTTCCTGGTCCGCGGCCTGCGCCGCCCGGGGCTGCTGCTGGTGCTCACCTACCGCACCGACGATCTGCACCGCCGCCACCCCCTGCGGCCGTTCCTGGCCGAGCTGGAGCGGATCCGCTGGGTGGAGCGGGTCGAGTTGCGCCGCTTCGACCGGCCGGAGCTGGTCGCGCAGCTCACCGGCATCCTCGACGAGCCGCCGGACGAGGTGCTGGTCGACGAGGTGTTCGAGCGCGCGCAGGGCAACCCGTTCTTCGCCGAGGAGCTGGTCGCCGCCTCCGTCGCCGGCCTGGGCGGGGAGCTCCCGCCCACCCTGCGCGACACCCTGATGGCCAGGGTCGAGCTGCTCCCCGACCGTACCCAGCACGTCCTGCGGGTGGCGGCCACGGCCGGGCGGTCGGTGGAGCACGACGTGCTGGCGGGGGTGGCCGGCCTGCCGGACGAAGCGTTGTTCGAGGCCCTCCGCCAGGCGATCTCGGCCCACGTGCTGGTGTCCGACAACCAGCGCGAGGCGTACGCCTTCCGCCACGCGCTGGTCCAGGAGGCGGTCTACGGCGACCTGCTGCCGGGGGAGCGCGGCCGCCTGCACGCCGCCTACGCCGCCGCCCTGGCGGCCCGGGAGGACTGCGGCGGCTGCGACCGGGCCGCCGCCGCGGCCGAGCTGGCGCACCACTGGTACGCCGCCCACGACCTGGAGCGCGCCCTGCCGGCCGCGGTCACGGCCGGGCTGGCGGCCGAGGGGGTCTACGCCTACGCGGAGGCGCAGCGGCAGTTCGAGCGCGCCCTGGAGCTGTGGGAGCGGGTCCCCGCCGCCCACCGCGGCCTCGGCCTGGACCGGGTCGACCTGCTCGCCCACGCGGCCGAGTCGGCGTTCCGGATCGCCAGCTCGGACCGGGCCATCGCGCTGATGCGCACCGCCCTGAAGGAGGTCGACGCCGGGCGCGAGCCGCTGCGCGCGGGCGTGCTCACCGCGCGTCAGGCGCACTTCCTGCGCCTGTCCGGCAAGCCGGGCGCGTTCGAGGCCTACAACGAGGCGGTCCGGCTGGTGCCGTCCGAGCCGCCGACGCCCGAGCGGGCCCAGGTGCTGGCGAGCCTCGGCCAGGCGCTCATGCTCAAGCCGATGTTCGAGGAGGCGCGGGCGGTGTGCGAGGACGCCATCGCGGTGGCCCGGGCGGCTGGGGCGCGGATGGCCGAGGGCCACGCCCGCAACACCCTGGGGGTGGTGCTCGCCCACCTCTCGGACCCGGCCGCCGGCCTCGCCCACCTGGAGGAGGCGCTGCGCATCGCCCAAGACCTACACGAGCGCCACGGCGTCGACGTCGACGACGTCCTGCGCGCCTACGCCAACCTGTGCGACCTGCTCGACCTCACCGGCGAGCTGGAGCGGGCGGCCGCGCTGGCGCAGCGGGGCGTCGAGGAGGCCGGGCAGCACGGGCTGGAGCGGTCCTTCGGCGCCTGGTTCACCGCCGACGCCGCGGCGGTGCTGCTCAAGCTGGGACGCTGGGACGAGGCCAGGGAGCGCCTGCACGCCGCGCTGCCCCGCATGACCCTCGGTGGGCTGGCCGCGATCAACCTCTACCAGGCGCTGGCGACGCTGGAGGTCGGGCGGGGCGAGCTGGACCGGGCCGCGCGGCACCTGGGCGACGCCGTGCGGCTGTTCGAGAAGGTATTCGTGGGCGCCCAGCACATCGGCCCGATCTACCGCGAGCAGGCCCTGGCGGCCATCTGGCGGGCGCGCCACGCCGAGGCGCGGGCGGCGGTGGGGACCGCGCTGTCGGCGTGCCTGGGGGTTGACGGGGCGCGCTTCGCCGCCAGCGTCTACCCGGTCGGGCTGCGGGCCGAGGCCGATGCGGCCGAGCGGGCCCGCGACCGCCACGACCAGGACGCGGAGGCCGACGCCCGGCGGGTCGCGGCCGACCTGCTGGACGGCGCGCGCGCACTGGTCACGCCCTGGGGCCCGGAGTTCGACGCGCACCTGGCCACCTGCGAGGCGGAGTGGACCCGGGTGGTGGGGGAGCCCGAGCCCGAGCGCTGGGGGTCGGCGGTCGAGGCCTGGGACAAGGCCGGACAGCCCTACCCGGCCGCCTACGGGCGCTGGCGCCTGGCGGAGGCGCTGCTCGCCGCCGGCGGAGACCGCGAGCAGGCCGAGCGCGCCGCCCGCGACGCCCACGCCACCGCCGCGCGGCTGGGCGCGCGGCCGCTCCAGACCGAGCTGGAGCAGCTCGCCCGCCGCGGCCGCCTCGACCTCACCGGCGCGGCCGCCGCCCGGGACGAGCCGGCGGCCGCCTCCTCGGGCGAGCGACTCGGCCTCACCCCGCGCGAGCTGGAGGTGCTGCGGCTGGTGACCGACGGGCGCAGCAACCGGCAGATCGCCGAGGAGCTGTTCATCAGCGTCAAGACCGCCAGCGTCCACGTCTCCAACATCCTGGCCAAGCTCGGCGTCGCCAGCCGGGTCGAGGCAGCCGCGGTCGCCCACCGCCTGGGCCTGTTCGAGCGCCTCGCCGATCGCGGCCCCCGGCCCTAGGCCTTCTGGCTCGCCCTCGCGGTCGCCATCCTCCCCTGCTCAGATCCGGACGAGGCCCGCGTCCCGCCTCGAGGTGCGCCAGGTGCTGGGCGCATTCCCCAGGCTCCGCATCATGTGAGCTCGGCTTGGAGCGTCTCGGTCACGGGGCGGCGGCCGCCGAGGCCGGCGGGAACAGCGGTGAGCGCCGCCACCACGAGCACGGTCCCCGCCACCAGGGCGAGCAGCTGCCAGAGCGACGGAAGCGTGGCCCTGTCGCTGTCGCCGCCGGTGATCGCATTGATGGCGGCGAACAGCGCGAAGCCTCCCGGGAAGACGCCCAGGACAGCGCCGACGAGCGCGGGGAGCACCTGGGCGGCCGCCAGTGCCGCACCCAGTTCACGAGGGGTCGCGCCGAGGGCGCGCGCCAGCGCCGACGCATGCCGGTTGTCGAGCACCGTCGCCCAGGTGATGAAGATGGCGTTGACCGCCGCCAGGGAGAGCAGGATGACCATCACGACGAGGAGCACCTGGCGCAGCAGCTCCACCTGAGCATCGTCATATCCGACGCCGGGTGGTTGGGTCGTGAGGAAGGCGTTGAGTATCAGTGCGACGAAGATCCCGCTGACCGTGATCGCGATACTGACCACACCGAGCACGACCCGTCGCGGCCGGCGGCCGGCGACCCGCAAGGCGAGCAGCAGCGGGATGGGCAGTCGGGCCGAGATCGCGATCAGCCAACCGGTGCGGCGGGGTGGGCGGGCCGAGTCGGCCAGCGCGTTGACGGTGCTGGAGCGGGCGGCGCGGACGGCCGGAGCAAGGGTCGCGACGACCGCGACTCCGAGTGCCACGGCGGTCACCAAACCGACCGTGGACATGGTCATCGACGGCGTCCCCGCGCTGCCGACGAGGCCGGCACCTGACTCGGTGAGCAACGGAGCGGTCAGCGATCCGACCGCCAACCCGGCCGCGGCCGCGACGATGGCCACGAGGACATACTCCGCGAGCAGCACGGCAGCGACCAGGCCGGGTGTGCCGCCGACTGCCTTGAGGAGTCCGACGCGTCTGGTCTGGTCGGCCATCCGGCCGCCGACCAGCACCGAAAGACTCGCCACGGCGAGCAGGCCAAGCAGCCAGGCTCCGATCAGCAGAAGGATCTGGGTGTCTCTGGCCAGCTCGGTGGCCTCGTCGAGGATCTCCTCCCAGGACACCAGGCGTGGAGCGTCCCGGCTCTCCCGGAGGTTTGCGTCGACGAACGCCTGGGCCTCGTCCGCGTCGGCCAGCTTCAGGTTCATCACATAGGACAGAGATTCCGGATCCGGGATGAGGCTCCGCACATCCGCCCGGGTGAGCCAGACCAGGCCGGGATTGCGCAACAACCCCGGAGGCAATTCGGGGTCGGCCAGATCGTCGGGACCGGCGCCGCTCATGCAACCAACGCGGACAATGCAGGACGCCCCCGGATAGGGCGGCATGGCGGCGGTGACCGCAACGCCGACGACCTCGAACGACCGGCCGTCCAGGGTGACCGGATCACCCACGCGCACACCGAGCGCGTTGGCGAAGGCGGCCTCGACCACCACGCCGCCATCGCTGACCCAGCTGCCCTGGAGCAGCTCGGGCCGGTCGACCGAGGCGGGCGCGGCGTCGCGTCCCACGACCTGCACATCTGACGTTCGACCGGATGCCTGAAGTTCCGCCGGGGTGACCGGGTACGGTCCGCTGTGGTCGGTGACGCCGGGAGCGCTGGCCAGGTCCTCGAGGCCGGACAGCTCGGCTGGCTGGTCGACGCTGGCGACCACGTCGGGTCCGTTGGTCGCCTCCCGGGTGCGCTGATAGGGGTCGCTGGCCGCGTCGCGCAGGACGAGCCCGAGCGTCAACGTCGTCGTGGCCGCCATGATGGCGAGCAGCAGGAGCGCGGCCTCGGTGCGGCGCCGCCGGAGGCCACGCGCGGCGAGGCGGCCCACGAGCAGGATCCGGCCCATCGCCCTCAGTCCTCCAGCCCGACGAGGGCGCCGAGCCGCCCGGTGGTGCCACCGGTCAACCTGGTCTCGTCCACGAACGCGCCGTCGCGCATCGAGATCATCCGGTCGGCGGTGGCCGCGATCCGCGCGTCGTGGGTGACGACGACCAGCGTCTGCCCCGACTCGTGCAGTCGCTCGAAGAGCCGGAGGACGTCCAGGGTGGCGGCGCTGTCCAGGTTTCCGGTGGGTTCGTCGGCGAGCACGACCAACGGCTCGTTGCTCAACGCCCGGGCGATCGCGACCCGCTGCCGCTGGCCGCCGGACAGCGCCGAGGGCAGGAACCGCGCCCGGTCGGCGAGCCCGACCTGCTCCAGCAGCTCCTCCGCGCGCCGTCTGGCGGCCCGCGGCGAGCGTCCGGCCAGCAGCGCCGACAGCTCGACGTTCTCGATGGCGGTGAGCTCCTCCATCAGGTGGAAGGCCTGGAAGACGAAGCCGACGGCCGTCCGCCGCATCCGGGCAAGGACCTTCTCGCCGAGGTCGTCGATGCGACGGCCGTGCAGCGACACCTCTCCACCCGAGGGCCGGTCCAGCCCCCCGAGCAGGTGCAGCAGCGTGGACTTCCCGCAGCCGCTGGGCCCCATCACCGCCACCGTCTCGCCCGCGCCGATGTCGAGATCGACCCCGTCGACGGCGCGCACCAGCCCTTCCCCCTTGCCGTACTGCTTTCGCAACCCGCGGGCGCGAAGCACGGACACGTCGGCGGCGTTGCTCACGATCCCCTCCTTCGGGAGGTCCAGCGCTGCTCACATGCCTCGAGCCAGCGCAGGTCCGCCTGCAGCCGGAGCACGATGCCCTCCAACAACAGCGCCGCGTCCGAGCGGTCCGGCTCGGCCATGGCGGCGCGCTGGGCGGCGCGCAACCGGCGCAGCAGCTCGCGGCGCTGGGTGTCGACGATGGTGAGCGGGTCGGCCAGCCCGGCCGCCGCGGCCGCGATCAGCTTGAGATGGAACTCCGCGAGGTCGGGTCTTGGCCAGCTCACCTCGGCGATCCACTCGGCGACCCGCTGTTGGCCGTTGGGGGTGAGCGCGTACACCTTGCGATCCGACCGGTCGGCGTCATCGGCGGACCTCTCGACCGCGACCAGGTCGGCCTTTTCCAGCCGGGTCAGCGTGACGTAGACCTGCCCGGCGTTCATCGTGTCGCCGAGAGGGCCGAGCGCGTCGCGCAACCGCGCGCGCAGCTGATAGCCGTACGACGGCTCCTTGGCCAGCATCGCCAGCACCACTTCCTGCTGCATGACTCCTCCCCGTATAACCGTTAGCCTCTCCGTCTAACGGTTATCCCATGGCTGTCAAGCCCACGTGGCGCCAGTGGCAGGAACGTCCCGCCGGTGGCCGGCCGCGTGTTGGGCTACCGGGGGGTGTGCGAGCCAGCCGCGCAGACCATCAGCGATCTGTCCGAGTTCCATGCCACCATGCACCCCTCGGCGATCCAGATCGCCGGACTGCGCAAGTCGTTCGAGGACAATCACTTCCTGCGCGGCATCGACCTGGACATCCCGTCCGGCATCGTGTTCGCCCCGCTCGGAGCCAACGGCGCCGGCAAGACGACCGCGATCAATATCCTCACCACCCTGCTCGCCCCCGACGCTGGCACCGTTCGCGTCGCCGGCTACGACGTCGTCACCGAAGCGGACAAGGTCCGCGCCTCAGCGACGACGACCTCGCCGCTGTCGCTGCTGCGCTCAACAGCCGACCCCGCAGGACCCTCGGATGGAGGAATCCCGCTGAGGCCCTCAACGAGTAGCTACTCTCGATCCAACCGGTCGGTGGGGAGGGAGCCCCGTGACGGTCATCCTCGCCATGGCCAACCAGAACAGCGGAGCGGGCAAGACGGTCACAGCGGCCAACGTGGCGGCGGGGTTCGCCCGCGCCGGCCGCCGCACCCTGGCGGTCGACTGCGACGCCGAGGCGCACCTGACCCGCTGGCTCCTCGGCCGCGGTGACCAGGACGCCGCCGACCTGGAGGCGATCGTCGCCGGCGGCGCCGACCCGGCCGCGGCGGTGCACCCCACCCGCGTGGCGGGGCTGGGCGCGCTCCCCGCCCCTCCGCCGCCGGCCCGCCTCGCCCGGGGCCCGGCCGCCCCCAGCACCCCC
>Ga0081538_10001290_pt1 | contig 26012 bp, 28 predicted proteins | sample TabmetS5T2R1_FD_71022 | JGI IMG/M metagenome (GOLD analysis project Ga0081538, IMG submission 71022) | Tabebuia heterophylla rhizosphere microbial communities from the University of Puerto Rico - S5T2R1 | ecosystem: Host-associated > Plants > Roots > Rhizosphere ... | reverse complement strand
GGACCACGAAGGTCCGGGAGGAGGGCGAGCTGCAGCCCGCGGTCGACCTCGCGCGGCGGCACGACGAGAAGGTGCTGATCGAGGAGTTCGTGTCCGGCGTGGAGGTCGAGGTCGGCGTGCTCGGGAACAAGGAGCCGATCGCGTCGATTCCCGGCGAGATCAGGGCGCACGGGTTCTCCGGCGTCGACTGGTACGACTACTCGGCCAAGTACGACGAGGGCGGGATGGACCTTGTCATCCCGCCGGAGATCTCGGACGAGGCCAGCGAGCGGGTTCAGCAGCTCGCCGTCGAGGCGTTCATCGCCACCGACTGCGAGGGGATGGCGCGCGCGGACTGCTTCGTGCGGGAGGACGGCGAGGTGCTCGTGAACGAGCTCAACACCATCCCCGGCTTCACGGCGACCAGCGTGTACGCGAAGCTCTTCGAGGCCTCGGGTATCCCATACCCGGAGCTGCTTGACCGGCTCGTCGAGCTCGCGCTCGAACGGCACGAGCGCCGCGGCAAGCTCGAGTTCTAGTAACGCCTCTGCGTGAGCGCCACATGACCGGCGCGTGATCGCGCCGCTCCAGGCTGCGGCGCATGACGCGCCACCGCTCCGTTGTCATCCTCTTCGTGCTGGCAATCGCCCTGCCGATCGGTGCCTCGGCCTCGCCGCCACTCGCTCCGGACACGTACGGCCTCGACAGGGACGATCCGAGTCTCCACGCAGTGCCTTCCACGACGCGGCTCTCCCGTTCGGCAACGACGCAGCTCGAGCTCTACATCCCGTGGTGGGCCGGCGAGATCGCCCGGTTCGTGGTCTACATCCCGTCCGGGTACCGGGTCGACCTCTCGAGCCCGCCGGGCACGGCCATCGGACTCGTCGTCGCGTGGAGCGGCTTCGGCGGTCACATCGGCAGGCTGACGGCGGACGCGCCGTCCACCCACATCGGCAACGCGTGCGCACCGGGCCTCCACCAAGCGGTGTGGCTCATGGAGCTCGACGCCGGCGCCGTGGAGCGACCGGTACCGCTGTTCGTCGACCGGACCACCGGCGCCGAGACCGGACTCGGCGGGTACAGGGTCGAGGCGTGTCTGCCGTCGGCTACCGAGACGGGCCGGCGGATCGCGATGCTCGAGCTGGACTTCGACCAACTGACGAACCCGCCTCGGGCCGGAGCCTATACGTGGCGCGCGTTCGTAACGCCGTATGACAGCCGCGGTCCCAACGAGCGTCGAACCTTCGAGGTCAGGTCGACTGTGCCGCTCCCAATGAGGCTGACGTTGCACGGGCGTTACCACCACACGGGCGCGGTCCTGACCGGACGATTCACTTCACCGGCAATCGATGTCTCGGGCATGCCGGTCGAGCTCTTCCGCAAGGTGGGCCGATATCTCGAGCCCGTCCGGTGGGCCCGGACGCGTGCGGGCGGCCGCTACACGTTCCGCCAGAGGATTCGAGGCCGGGCGACGTTCAGGGCGGCCACGGGTGCGATCGCGCCCTGCCTCTCTAGCCCGGCGCCGGCAGGCTGCGTCAGCGAGACGATTGCCGGCGTCGCGAGCGCGCAGATCGTGGTCGGGCCCCGGCGGCGCTAGTCAGCGCGCCGTGACCTCGTTGACGTGCGCCACGCCGTCGAGTGCCGTGATCCAGACGAGGAAGTAGCGCGCGTCCGCGTTCTGCAGGTTGAAGCGGACGCGATTCTCGATCTGGAGTGACCTCGAAACCGGCTCGAACGGTCCCTCGGGGCTGTCACCGGCCTGGATCTCGAGGGTGTAGCCCGGAGTGTCGGTCGTGACGGTCATCGTGCGCGGTTGCGTCGTGCGCTGGGCGTCGAGGACGAGCCCGACCCCGGACTTCTGGAACGTGTTGTAGCTCTCGGTCGTCCAGTACGTGTTCTCGTCGCGGTCGGTCGCTCGTCCGACGGCCTCCTCGTGCTCGATCTTGTTGTCTCCGTCGGGGTCGTACGAGGTGATCCCCGAGAGCCGGATCGGCTGGCCGGTCGCCGCCTGCGGCGAGCCGTCGTCGTCGTCGCGCAGCGCCATGGTCCCGTACGCGGCGAGCCCGGCGATCCCGAGAACGGCGAGCACCGCGAGCGCCGGCCAGAGGAGCCCGAGCCGTCGCCTCTTGCGCGGCCGGCCCCGCTGCGCGGCCGGGACCACGCCGCCACGCGCGATCATCGTCGCCTCCTCCGAGCGTGGATCGAGGTCGGCGAGGCACGTCTGCAGCTCGTCCACGAAGTCCTGCATCGAGCCGAACCGGTCGTCGGGCGACTTCGCCATCGCACGCTCGACCGCGAAGGCCACTCGGGCCGGGACGTCGGGCCGTGTGTCGAGCACGTTCGGCACCGGGTCGTTCACGTGCCGCAGCGCGACGCTCACGAAGTTGTCCCCGTCGTAGGGCACCTCGCCGGTCAGCAGTTCGTAGAGCACGACGCCCAGCGAGTACACGTCGGTCTGAGCGTCCACCTGCTGGCCGCGCGCCTGCTCGGGCGCGATGTACTCGCTCGTCCCGAGCACGGTCCCCGTGATCGTCACGCCCTGGACGTCCACCTCGCGCGCGATCCCGAAGTCGGTCATCTTCGCCTGTCCGTCCGAGTTCAGGAGGACGTTCTGCGGCTTCACGTCTCTGTGGACGAGGCCGCGGGTGTGCGCGAAGGCGAGCGCGCGGCCCATCTGCAGGGCCAGCTCGAGCGCATCGCGGACCGGAAGCGGGCCCGTCCGCTCGAGCAGCTGCTTCAGGTTCTCGCCATCGACGCACTCGAAGACGATGAACTGGCGCCCTGCGTCCTCGCCGCGATCGATGACCGTGACGATCCCCGGGTGGCTCAGCTGCGCGACGGAGCGGGCCTCACGCCGGAAGCGCTCGACGTATTCCTCGTCCTCCGTGAAGTGCGGGTGAAGGATCTTGATCGCCACGATCCGGTCCAGGAGTCGATCGTGCGTCTTCCAGACGCTCGACATGCCTCCTTTTCCGATCAGCTCGAGCAGCTCGTAGCGACCGGCGATCAGCTCGCCGCTGGTCACGAGAGGTCAGGTTAGTTGTTGGCTAGACCGGCTCGACCGCTCGAGCAGCGGTGTCGGGCTCCCCGGGGTACGAGCCGCGGAGCCCGAGCCAGCGCATGTCCCTGTACGCGATGGAGGCGGCCCAGACGAGCACGAAGAGGGCGAAGAGGCCGTGGAGCCCGTGCACCCACCCGCTGGCCGGATCGTCGTCGGGCGGCGAGAGGAAGATCTGGATCGTCCCGAAGACGAACAGGCCGAAGTTGAACGCGATCCAGCCCCACCTCCGCCAGAAGGCGACGAGCGCGGAGAGGAAGACGATCAGCTCCGAGGCGTGGATCACCAGGCCGCCCGTGAATCCGTGTGCGTCCAGCGCGCCCTCGCCGGCGCCGGTCACGTAGGCGGTGATGAAGTAGGCCTGGAAGAAGACGCCGACGACGATGATGCAGGCGAAGACGAGGTTGACCCAGGTGGCCGCACGGCTCCTCACGGAGCGGGACCTTAACTCGTCTAGTCGGACAACGTGGTCTCGAGCGCCTGCTCCCACACGCCGAGGGCCTCGTCCAGCTCGGCGTCCGTGAGGGTCAGCGGCGAGAGCACGCGGATGCAGTTCGAGTAGATCCCCGACTTCAGGAGCAGCAGGCCGTTGCGCGCCGCCTCCTCGACCACCGCGGTCGCGAGCTCGGCGCCGGGCTCCTTCGTGGACGGGTCGCGGACGAGCTCGATCGCGAGCATCGCCCCGAGGCCGCGCACATCGCCGATCTGGCGGAACCGTCCCTGCCACGACTCCATGCGCGCGCGCATCGCGTCGCCGAGCGTGGCCGCTCGGGCACAGAGGTTCTCCTCGTCGATCACGTCGAGGACGGCCAGCGCGGCCGCCTGCGCGACCGGGTTGCCGACATAGGTCCCGCCGATCGCGGAGTCCCCTGGGGCGTCCATGATCTCGGCCTTGCCGATCACTCCCGAGAGGGGTAGGCCCATGGCGATCGACTTGGCGACGGTGATCAGATCCGGCTCGACGTCGTAGTGCTCGATCGCGAAGAGCTTGCCGGTGCGCCCGAAGCCGGTCTGGACCTCGTCCACCACCATGACGATCCCGTGCTCGTCGCAGATCCGGCGGACGCCGGCCAGGTACTCCTTCGGCGCGACGACGAAGCCGCCCTCGCCCTGCACCGGCTCGATCACGACGGCCGCGACCGTCTCGGCGGCGACCTGGGTGATCAGGGCGCGCTCGAGCGCCTCGAGCGCCGTCTGCCAGTCGGGCCCGCGGTAGTCGTTCGGGAAGGGCAGGCGGTAGACCTCGGGTGCGAACGGGCCGAGGCCGGCCTTGTACGGGTGCGTCTTCGAGGTCAGCGAGAGGCTGAGGAGGGTCCGGCCGTGGAAGCCGCCCTCGAAGCCGATCACCGCAGGCCGTCCGGTGTGCGAGCGCGCGAACTTGATCGCGTTCTCGACTGCCTCGGTGCCGGCGTTGAAGAACGCCGCCTTGGCGTTCGAGATCGGCGCGAGGTCGGCGAGGCGCTCCGCGAGCCGGACGTAGACCTCGTACGGGATGATCGTGAAGTCCGTGTGGCTGAACTTGTCGAGCTGCTCCTGCGCCGCCTCGACGACACGCGGGTGCGAGTGGCCGACGTTCAGGCAGCCCACGCCGCCGGTGAAGTCGATGAAGGTGTTGCCGTCGACGTCGGTCAGGGTCGCGCCGCTGGCGCTCTCGATCACGACGGGCATGTAGATGGACAGCGGTTCGGCCACCACGCGCTCCTTGCGGTCGAGGATCTCGCGGGAGCGGGGGCCGGGAATCTCGGTGCGCAGCTCGATTGTCTTTGTCGTCGCCATGGCGCGACGATAGCGCAGGGGTCGGCCGCTGTGCATAGTGAATAATTCGTATTCATGAGCGGGCCTGACGGGACGTTGCGGCGGGCCGATCTCGACCCGGATCCGGTCGCGCAGTTCAGGCGCTGGTACGAGGATGCGGAGGCCGTCCTGGAGATGCCCGAGGCGGTTGCGCTCGCGACGGCCGACGCCACGGGCCGCCCGTCGGTGCGGATGGTCCTGGCGAAGACGTTCGACGACGGCGGCTTCAAGTTCCACACCGGCCACGGAAGCCGGAAGGGCCGCGAGCTGGCTGCGAACGCGCGCGGCGCGCTGCTCTTCTACTGGGCGCCGCTCGGGCGGCAGGTGCGGATCGAGGGACCGGTCGAGCGGGTCCCGGACGCCGAGTCGGAGGAGTACTTCCGCACCCGGCCGCGCGACGGCCAGATCGCGGCGTGGGCCTCGTCCCAGAGCGAGACGATGGGGTCGCGCGACGAGCTCGAGGCTCGCGTGCGCGAGTACGAGCGCGAGTTCGACGGCCGCGACGTCCCGCTGCCGCCGCACTGGGGCGGCTACCGGCTCGTGCCCGAGGAGTGGGAGTTCTGGCAGCACCGCGACAGCCGGCTCCACGATCGCTTCCGGTACTCCCGCCAAGATGGTGGGGGATGGACGATCGAGCGCCTGGGCCCGTAACTCCGATCATCGCGCACCTCGATCTCGACGCCTTCTTCGCCGCCGTCGAGGAGCTCGAGAACCCTGAGCTGAAGTCGAAGCCGCTGGTGGTCGGCGGCGACCCGCGCGGCCGCGGCGTCGTCGCGACGGCGAACTACGTCGCGCGACAGTTCGGGATCCATTCGGCGATGAGCTGCGCCGAGGCGCTCCGGCGCTGCCCGCACGCCGTGTTCGTCCGGCCGCGCCACGGCACGTACTCGGAGTACTCGCAGGAGGTGTGGAGCACCGTCCGCCAGGTCGTGCCGACCGTGGAGCGGACCGGCTTGGACGAGGGCTATCTGGACATGGGCGAGGTCGCCGACGACTTCGTCCAGGCCCGGGCGCTCGCCGAGGCCGTCCAGACCGCAGTCCGCGGCGCAACGCACCTCACGTGCTCGCTCGGCGTGGCGCCCACCAAGGTGGTCGCGAAGATCGCCAGCGACCACCGGAAGCCCGGCGGCATCGTCGTCGTCCCGGCCGGACGCGAGCGGAGCTTCCTGGAGCCCTTCCCGATCCGCCGCCTGCCCGGCGTCGGGCCGAGGGCCGAGGCACGGCTCCGCGCCGCCGGCATCGAGACGATCGGCGGGCTCGCCGCGCTCGACGGCGACAAGCTCAAGGCGCTCCTTCCCGGCAAGGTTGGCGCCTTCCTGCGCGATCGGGCCCGCGGGATCGACCCGCGCGGTCTCGAGACGCAGACGGTGCGGGTCTCGATCAGCTCCGAGGAGACCTTCGAGCGCGACATCGCAGACGTCGAACAGCTCCGGTTCGAGCTGCGGCGGATGTCGTCCCGCCTGGCCGCGCATCTCCAGCGCAAGGGCGAGACGGCGCGCACCGTCACGACGAAGGTTCGCTACCCGGACTTCGCGATCCGCAGCCGCTCGACGAGCCTCCCGGTCGGCACCGACGACGCGGACCGCATCGGCGAGCTCGCCTGCCAGCTCCTCGACCGCGCCCTCGCCGACCGCCCGGGAGCGCTCAGGCTCGTCGGCGTCGGCCTGTCAGGCCTCGAGGACCACCAGCAGCTGACGCTGGTCTAGTCCGGCTTCGCGGTCATCGCCCACACGGCGATCGTGTAGGCGATCAGGAGCAGCACGCCGAGCACCGCGCCGATCCGCGTCAGCGCGCTCGTGGCCTCTTCACGACCCCGGAGCCGTCGCATCCCGATGCCGGTGAGGATGATCGTGATCAGCAGGATCAAGCCGCCGCCCTCGGCAGTGAGGTAGCCGATGCCCAGCCAGCCGGGCTCGTCGCCCTCGTCGAAGTTCTCCTTCGAGTAGATCCACTCGGCGCCGATCCGCATGATCCACCACGCCGGGAAGGCGACGACGAGCAGCGACCAGAAGCCGAGGCGTGTGTAGAACGCCGAGTCGCGCCGCCAGCCGAGCAGGAGGGCCGTGGTGCCGGCGACGAGCCCGCCCACGAGGAGCATCGCGCCGAACACGTGCATGAGAAGCGGGAAGTTCCAGTCGTCGGGCCGGATGGCGGCGAACACGCTCATGCCCCGGGCTTGTAGATCATGTCGATGGCCAGGAGCACGACGGCGAGGGAGGACACGATGTTCAGCCACATCGCGCGCCGGTCCTGGAGCATCGCTCGCAACTCGGTGCTGGACTCCTGGCCGCGGCCCTCGGCGGCGAGGCGCGCGGCGAGCTTCTGCGCTTCGGCGTAGGTCTGGCCGCCGCGCTGGCCCGTGCCCGCCGCGATCGCCCAGAGCACGAGCGCCCCGAGGATCCAGCCGTCCCAGACCTGGTACACGTCGGCGTCGATCGCGAGCCAGATGCCGAAGATCAGCGTCCCCAGCGTCCCGAGGACGACCAGGATGTTCGCCGGCTTCGCGACGCGGAAGTACCGCAGCGAGTCGACCGGGCGGTCGACGTTCCTGGCGGCGACCGCGATCACCCAGAAGACGACGAGAGCCGCGACGAGCGCGAATGCCGACGCGACATGGAAGAACAGCAACCAGTCGTAGAAGGACACCGCCCTGGGACTCTACGCTAGGTTCCGGCCGATGGCAGCCGAACCGACCACGAAGCCCGCGGCCGCCGCTGGAACGGTCAGCCTCGGCGACCTCACCGTCAACCGGATGGGGCTCGGCGCGATGCGGATCACCGGCCCGGGGGTCTGGGGCGATCCGCCCGACCGCGACGGCGCGAAGGCGCTCCTCCGGCGGTCGCTCGAGCTGGGCGTGAACCTGATCGACACCGCGTTCTCGTACGGGCCCGAGGTGAGCGAGAACCTGATCGCCGAGGCGCTCCACCCGTATCCCGACGACCTCGTGATCGCCACGAAGGGCGGTCTGAGCCGCCCGGGCCCCGGCCAGTGGGTGCGAGACGGCCGTCCGGAGACGCTCCGCTCGTCGCTCGAGGGGAGCCTTCGGCGCCTGCGCCTCGAGCGGATCGACGTCTACCAGCTGCACTCCGTCGACCCGGACGTGCCCATCCAGGAGTCGGTCGGCGCGCTCGTGGAGTTCCAGCGTGAGGGGAAGATCCGCCACATCGGGCTCTCGAACGTGGACACGCGCCAGCTTGCCGCCGCCCGTGCGGTCGCCACGATCGTCTCGGTCCAGAACCGGTACAGCGTGGCCGACCGCTACTCCGAGGGCGTGCTCGAGGTCTGCGAGCGGGACGGCCTCGCGTTCCTGCCGTGGTTCCCGCTGATGGTCGGCGAGCTCGCCTCGTCGACCGGACGCCTCGCCCACATCGGGCGTTCGCACGGCGCGACGGCGGCGCAGGTCGCGCTCGCCTGGCTGCTGCGCCGGTCGCCGGTGATGACGCCGATCCCGGGCACCTCGTCCGTCGAGCACCTCGAGGAGGACATCGCCGCCGCCGAGCTGCAGCTCTCGGACTCGGAGTTCGGCGAGCTGAGCCACGCCTCGGAAGCCTCGCTCTAGCAGTGGTCCTCTCCGACCGCACGATCCGCCGGCTGCTGGACGAGGGGCGCATCGAGATCGACCCGTACGACCCGTCACTCCTCCAGCCGTCGAGCGTCGACGTGCGCGTCGACCGCTTCTTCCGCGTCTTCCACAACGCGCGCTATCCGTACATCGACGTCAAGCAACCGCAGGAGGAGCTCACCGAGCTCGTCGAGATCGACGACGAGCGGCCGTTCATCCTCCACCCGGGCGAGTTCGTGCTCGCCTCGACGCTCGAGCGGATCCGGCTCCCGGACGACCTCGTCGCTCGCCTGGAGGGCAAGTCGAGCCTCGGCCGGCTCGGGCTGCTCATCCACTCGACGGCCGGCTTCATCGACCCCGGCTGGGACGGCCACGTCACGCTCGAGCTCTCGAACGTCGCGAACCTCCCGATCACGATCTACCACGCGATGAAGATCGGGCAGCTCTCCTTCGTGCAGCTGTCCGAGCCGGCGGAGACCCCGTACGGCGCGGGTGAGCTGGGGTCGAAGTACCAGGGCCAGCAGGGCCCGACTCCGAGCCGCTACTACGAGAACTTCCCCTCGTCTTCCTCGCCGTCGACGGCTTCCGCCGGGCGAAGCCCGACTGCGCCGCCGACTGACGACGCTGACGGCTCGGGGCTCTCCGGGCCCGTGCTGTCTCGCACTGTGCCCTCCGGCCCCGAACCGTCAGCGTCGCCCGAGGGAGACGAGGGCGGCGAGCGCGTCAGGTGAGGGTCCTCGTCACCGGGGCGACAGGCTTCGTCGGCCCGAAGGTGGCGAACGCAATCGTGGACGCCGGGCACCAGGTGCGCGTGCTCGAGCGAAAACCGGGCGCGTGGCGCAAGGCCGGCATTCGGTGTCAGGAGGCAGTCCACGGAGAGATGACCGATGCGGTCAGCCTCCGCGCGGCCGCGGAGGGCGTCGACGTCGTCGTGCACCTCGTGGCGATCCGCCAGGGGCGGCCCGAGCAGTTCCAGCAGGTGATGGTCGAAGGGACGCGGAACCTCCTCGCCGCGGCCGCAGGCGTCAAGCGCTTCGTCCTCATGAGCGCCCTCGGGACGAGCGAGCAGACGAAGGACCTCGTCCCGTACTACGGGGCGAAGTGGCAGGAGGAGCTGGACGTGAAGGCGTCCGGGCTCGAGCACGTCATCTTCCGGCCGAGCTTCATCTTCGGACGGGACGGCGGGATCCTGCCGACCTTCGTGAAGCTCGCGAAGCTCTCGCCCGTGACCGGGATCGTCGGGAGCGGGAAGCAACGGATCCAGCCGATCTGGATCGACGACGTCGCGGCCTACTTCGCGGCGTCGATCGACAAGCCGGAGGCCGCCAACCAGACCTTCGAGGTCGGCGGCCCGGACACCGTCGACTGGAACGAGCTGTGGCAGCGGATCCGCCAGGCGCTCCGGATCCGTCGCCGGCCGACGATGCACCTCCCGACCGGGCTGATGCGCATCCCGGCCACACTGACCGAACGCCTGCCGGGCAACATCCCGCTCACGCGCGACCTGCTGACCATGCTCGAGGCGGGGGACAACGTCGTCTCGAACGATCTCGCCGTCCGCACGTTCGAGATCCCGCTCGTCCCGTTGGACGAGCAGATCCGCCGCGCGGTGGCGTGATCTCCGCGGAGCGGTCGGTCGCCGCGCCGATGAAGCGGCGCGTCCGGCGGGTGCTCACCGCGATCGTCAAGCCGATCGTCACGTTCGCCATCTACGCGCGGATCGTGAGGGGCTGGTCGCTGCTCGAGACGACCGGTCGGAAGACCGGCCGGCCAAGGCGGACGCCGGTCGGCAACGGCCTGCAGGGACAGACGTTCTGGCTCGTCGCCGCACACGGCCGTCGCGCCGGTTACGTGCGAAACATCGTGGCCGAGCCGCGGGTGCGCGTCTACGTCGGCCACCGCTGGCGCCCCGGAACGGCGCACCTGCTGCCGGACGACGACCCGATCGAGCGTCAGCGGCGGCTACCGGGACGTCTCAACAGCGCCGTCGTCCGGCTGATGGGCACCGAGCTGCTGACGGTCCGGATCGACCTCGACTAGACGGCGGCGCCGGCGCGCACGAGCGCGCGGGCCGCTTCGACGATCGCGTCGGCGTCGATGCCCGCCGCCGCGAGGAGCTCGGCCGGCTTGCCGGAGTGCGGGAGCTCCCGCACGGCCAGGATCTGCACGGGCGGCCGGTCCTCGACGTCGGCCAGCGCGGCCAGCACCGCCTCGCCGAGACCGCCCTCGGCCCAGTGGTCCTCGGCGGTGACGATGGGCGTCCGGATCGCCCGGATCGTCTCCTCGTCGATCGGCTTCACCGAGTACAGGTCGATCACCCGCGCCGCGATGTCCTCGTCGGCGAGGCTGTCGGCCGCGCCGAGCGCCTCGTGGAGCGTGATGCCCGCTGCGATGATCGTCACGTCGTCGTCGTCCGTCGAACGGACGGTCTTGGAGCCACCCACCGGGAACTCCTCGTCGGGCCCGTAGATGACCGGCGTGTCGGCGCGGGTCGTCCGAAGGAAGGAAATGCCGTCGAGGTCGCCCATCGCCTTGACGAGCTTCGCGGTCTGGTTCCCGTCGGAGGGATAGAGCACGGTCGAGCCGTTGATCGCACGGAACTCGGCGAGGTCCTCGAGCGCCATCTGCGACGGGCCGTCCTCGCCGATCGAGACGCCTGCGTGCGAGCCGCAGAGCTTCAGCGTCGCGCGGCTGATCGCGGCCATCCGGACGAAGTCGTAGGCGCGGCTCCAGAAGGCCGCGAAGGTCGACGCGAACGGCTTCCAGCCGAGCACCTGCATCCCGACGGCCGCGGCGGCCATCTGCTGCTCGGCGATGTACATCTCGAAGAACCGATCGGGGTGCGCGTCGCGGAAGATCTCGCTATAGGTCGAGTTCGAGACCTCCCCGTCGAGCCCCACCACTCTGCCGTCCTCGCCGCCGAGGGCCGCCAGCGCCTCGCCGTACGCCTTGCGCGTCGCAACCTTCGATCCGACCTCGTAGCTCGGCCACTCGGGAGCGCCCTGTGGGTCGAAGCTGTGCGGCTCGCCCGCGTCCGGCTTCGGGACGTCGACGGTGATGTTCCGCACGCCGCCGAGCTCCTCGACGGCCTCCTCGGCGACCGCCTTGCCATGCCAGCCGCCCTGGTCCTCGACCTTCGAGTACCCCTTGCCCTTCAACGTCTTGGCGACGATCGCCGTCGGCTTGCCCGTCGTCGACTCGGCCTCGCGGTAGGCGGCGTCGATCTGCTCGACGTCGTGCCCGTCGATCTCGATCGCATGCCAGCCGAAGCCGCGGAGCCGGTCGGAGTACGACGAAAGGTCCCAGCCGTGCATCGTCTCGCCGCGCTGGCCGAGCCGGTTCACGTCGATGATCGCGGTCAGGTTGTCGAGCTCGTAGAAGGCGGCGTGCTCGGCCGCCTCCCACATCGAGCCCTCGGCCATCTCGCTGTCGCCGCAGATCACCCAGACCCGGAACGGCAGCTTGTCCAGCCGCTTGCCGGCGAGCGCCATGCCGACGCCGATCGGGAGGCCCTGGCCGAGCGAGCCCGTTGCGACGTCCACCCACGGCAGGGACGGCGTCGGATGGCCCTCGAGCCGGCTCCCGAACTGCCGGTAGGTGCCGAACTCCTCCTCGGAGAGCACGCCGGCGGCGCGGAACAGGCCGTAGACGAGCGGCGAGGCGTGACCCTTGGAGAAGATCAGCCGGTCGTTCGCCGGGCTCTTCGGCCTGTCGTAGTCGTACCGGAAGTGCTCGGCGAGCAGCACGGCAGCCAGGTCCGCCGCCGACATGGAAGACGTCGGGTGCCCGGATCCCGCCTCGGCACTCGCGCGAACCGCGTCGACACGCAGCTGCTGTCCGAGCTCCCGCCAGAGGTCTGGGCCCTGCATGTAGGGGTAACGTAGACGAGCGATGCGTGTTGCGGTGGCGTTCGACCATAGGGGTGTGAGGCTGCGCGAGCGTGTCCTCGAGGAGGTTCGTGCGCTTGGTCACGAGCCGGTCGACCTCGGGGCGGACGCGCCCGAACCGCCCGTGGACTACCCGGACAAGGCGCGGGAGGTCGGTGAGGCGGTCACGGGCGGCGGAGCGGAGCGCGGGATCCTCGTCTGCGGCTCCGGCGTCGGCGCGGCGATCGCCGCCTGCAAGCTCCCGGGGGTAAGAGCGGCCATCTGCCACGACACGTACTCGGCACACCAGGGAGTCGAGCACGACGACATGAACGTCCTCTGCCTCGGCTCCGAGGTTGTCGGCGCCGCGCTCGCCGGCGAGCTCGTCCGCGCCTTCCTGGCCGCGGAGTTCGACGGCGGCGAGCGCTACCGCAGAAGGCTTGAGAAGATCGAAACGATGGAAAGAGAGGCAGCAAGTGGCCAAGTCACGACTGCATGAGCTGAGCGACCTCGGGCAGAGCGTGTGGATCGACTCGCTCTCCCGTGAGTGGCTCCGAACCGGATTCTTGAAGCGGCTGATGGACGAGGACGCCGTCGTCGGCGTCACGTCCAACCCGACCATCTTCCAGAAGGCCATGTCCGAGGGCGACTGGTACGACGACCAGCTGCGCGAGGTGCTCGGGCAGGAGGACGACCTCAAGGAGATCTTCTTCCGGCTCGCCTTCGACGACATCCGCGAGGCCTGTGACCTCATGCGGAGCGCCTGGGACGTCACCGAGGGTCAGGACGGCTACGTCTCCCTCGAGGTCGACCCGCACCTCGCCCACGACACGGAGGCCACGATCGAGCAGGCGCAGCGGTTCCACGACATGATCGACCGGCCCAACCTCTACGTGAAGATCCCGGCCACCGAGGCGGGCCTGCCGGCGATCGAGGAGATGATCGCCCGCGGGAAGAACATCAACGTCACGCTCATCTTCGGGCTCGACCGGTATGCGGCGGTCGCCGAGGCCTACATCCGGGGCCTCGAGCGCCTCGCCGAGGGGGGCGGCGACCTCACCATGGTTCACTCGGTGGCGAGCTTCTTCGTCTCCCGCGTGGACACCGAGACCGACAAGCGGCTCGACGAGATCGGCGGACACGACGACCTGAAGGGCAAGCTCGGGATCGCGAACGCCAAGCTCGCGTACCAGCGGTACGAGGAGATCTTCACCGGCGAGCGCTGGGACGCCCTCCTGACCGCGGGCGCCTCGACTCAGCGCTGCCTCTGGGCCTCGACGTCTACGAAGAACCCGGAGTACCGCGACGTCATGTACGTCGAGGAGCTGATCGGGCCGCAGACGGTGAACACGATGCCGATCGAGACGATCCGGGCCTTCCAGGACCACGGCGAGGTTCGCGGGAGCACGCTGGAGGAGGGCCTCGACGATGCGCGTCGGCTCCTCGTCGACCTGGCGAAGGCCGGGGTCGACTACGACGACGTGATCCGCGTGCTCGAGGAGGAGGGCGTGGAGAAGTTCATGGACTCCTTCGACCAGCTGCTCGACGGGATCCAGGCGAAGAAGGATCAGCTCGTAGCGGCGTGAGCACGCTCGCTCCCGCCGAGCTCGTCGAGCGGATCTGGGAGCGGGATCCGTCGGTCTGGACGGGCCGGGACGAGGCGCAATGGCTGGGCTGGCTCGACGAGCCAGCCCGGATGCGCGAGCGCGCGCACGAGCTCCTGGAGTACGCGTCCCGGCTCGAGGCGGACGTGGACCAGGTCGTCCTGCTCGGGATGGGCGGCTCCAGCCTCGCGCCGGAGGTGATGCGGCGGTTCTTCGGCGCCGAGCGCTTCCACGTCCTCGACACGACGCACCCGACGGCGATTCGCCGGCTCGAGGAGCAACTGGACATCGACCGGACGCTGTTCGTCGCCGCCTCGAAGTCGGGCACGACGCTGGAGACGCGCTCGCAGGCGGACTACTTCCGCGACAAGGGCGGGCGCTTCGCGGTCATCACGGACCCGGGGTCGCCGCTCGCGGAGCTGTCGGACGACGTCTTCTACGGCGAGCCGACGATCGGCGGCCGGTACTCCGCGCTATCCGTTTTCGGGCTGCTTCCGGCGGCGCTGATGGGTATCGACGTCGTGCGGCTGCTCGACCGGACGGAGGAGATGCGGGAGGCATGCCGCCTCTCGGACGGGAACCCCGGGCTCGATCTCGGGCTCTGGCTCGGCGACCAGGAGTTCGTCCAGGTGGGCGGCGAGTTCGGGCTCTGGGTGGAGCAGCTCGTCGCCGAGTCGACCGGGAAAGAGGGCAAGGGCATCGTGCCGGTGCGGGAGGGTGGCGCCGATCCGGACATCCGGCTGCCGGACCCGTACGAGCTCGGCCAGGAGTTCTTCCGCTGGGAGTTCGCAGTGGCAGTCGCCGGCTCGATCCTCGGCATCAACCCGTTCGTCCAGCCTGACGTGCAGGCGGCGAAGGACAAGACGAACGAGGTGCTGGAGGCGGGGAAACCGCGAGTCGAGCCGGAGGGCTCGCTCCACGCGCTGCTGGCAGAGGCGGGCGAGGGGCGGTACGTCGCTATCCAAGCGTTCGTCGACCCCGAGCGGGAGTCGGAGCTCGAGGCGCTCGAGCGGCGGGCCCGGGAGACCGGCGCCGCCGTCGCCGTCGGGCTCGGACCGCGCTACCTCCACTCCACGGGACAGCTCCACAAGGGCGGGCCGGACACCGGCCTCTTCATCCAGGTCGTGGACGACCTCGGCGAGGAGCTCAAGATCCCGGGCCGGAAGTTCGGCTTCCGGACTCTGATCGCAGCCCAGGCGGCCGGCGACTTCGAGGCGCTTCGCGACCGCGGACGCACGATCGTCCGCGTCCGCCTGGAGGAGTAGGTGCTCCCCCAGGCCGTACAGGTCGGTTTCTGGCCCGCGATCACGCGGCGCCAGACCTCACCTTCCTCCTCACCAAGGCTCTCCAGCCTTGGCTCGTCGGAATGCAAGCTCTGGCTTGGTGCTCGCAACCCAGAACTCCGACAGCACGACCTGAGGGAGCACCTCTAGTGCAGCTCGGGATGGTCGGGCTCGGCCGGATGGGTGCGGGGATGACCGAGCGCCTGACGCAAGGCGGCCACGACGTCAAGACGTACGACCCGAATGTCGACTCGACCGCCGGCTCCCTCGCGGAGCTCGTCCAGCAGGTCGAGTCGCCGAGGCACGTGTGGCTGATGATCCCCGCCGGCGAGATCACCGAGAACGCCTTCCGCGAGCTGCTCGCGCTGCTCGAGCCGGGCGACGCGATCATCGACGGCGGCAACTCGAACTTCCGGGACTCGCAGCGGCGCGCGCGCGAAGCCGGCGAACGCAACCTCTTCTTCCTCGACGCCGGTGTCTCGGGTGGGATCTGGGGCCTGCGCGAGGGCTTCGCGATCATGGTCGGTGGGGACGGAGAGCCCGTTGGGCGGCTCGGGCCGATCTTCGAGTCGCTCGCGCCAGAGGGCGGCTACGGGCATGTCGGCCCGTCCGGCGCCGGGCACTTCGTGAAGATGGTCCACAACGGCATCGAGTACGGGCTCATGCAGGCCTACGCCGAAGGCTTCGATCTCATGCAGGCGTCCGAGTTCGACCTCGACCTGCATGCGGTCGCCGAGCTCTGGCGGCACGGATCCGTCGTCCGCAGCTGGCTCCTCGACCTGCTGGCTCGGGCGCTCGAGGAGGACCCGAGCCTGGAGGGCATCCGCGGCTACGTCGAGGACTCCGGCGAGGGACGCTGGACGGTGGAGCAGGCGATCGAGCACGCCGTCCCGCTCCACGTCATCACCGCGGCGCTCTATGCGCGGTTCGCCTCGCGGGAGGACGAGTCGTTCGCCGCCAAGGTCAACGCAGCGCTGAGGAACCAGTTCGGTGGACACGCAGTCCGTTCCACAGACTGAAGAGAATCCCCTCGTCGAGGGGCTCGAGCTCCGGCGCCGTCCCGAGCCGTGCGCTCTCGCGATCTTCGGCGCCTCCGGCGACCTGACGCGTCGCAAGATCTTCCCGGCCCTCTATGCGCTCGCGTTCCGCGACCTCCTGCCGGAGGAGTTCGCCGTCGTCGGCATCGCGCGCAGCGAGATGTCGAGCGAGGACTTCGTCACACAGATGGAGCAGGCCGTCCGCGAGTTCGCGCGCGACGAGTTCAGGCAGGAGCCGTGGGAGTTCCTCGCCCGTCGGACGCGCTACGTCGCGACCGAGTTCGCCGACGAGGAGGGAGCCGACCGCGTCCGCACCACGCTCAGCCAGCTCGACGAGGAGTTCGGCACACGCGGCAACCGCGTCTACTACCTCGCCGTCCCGCCGGAGGCGATGCCCACGGTGGCGGTTGGCCTGGGCGAGCGTCGCACGACGACAGGGTGGACCCGCCTGATCGTCGAGAAGCCGTTCGGACACGACGTGACTTCAGCGCGGAGGCTGAACGAGCTCCTCGCCGAGCACTTCACCGAGGACGAGATGTTCCGCATCGACCACTACCTCGGCAAGGAGACGGTCCAGAACCTGCTCGCCCTCCGCTTCGCCAACGGGATCTTCGAGCCGGTCTGGAACCGTCAGTTCATCGACCACGTCCAGATCACGGTTGCCGAATCGATCGGGATCGAGCGCCGAGCGGCGTTCTACGAGCGGGAGGGCGCGATCCGCGACGTCTTCCAGAACCACCTGCTGCAGCTCGTCGCGCTGACGGCGATGGAGCCGCCGATCGACTTCACGGCGGACTCGGTCCGAAACGAGAAGCTGAAGGTGCTGAAGGCGCTCGCGACGCCGGCCCCGGGCGAGGTCGTTCGGGGCCAGTACGGCACCGGCTTCATCGAGGGGGACCCGGTGGCCGGCTACCGCGAGGAGGACCGCGTCGCGGCCGACTCGCAGACCGAGACGTTCGTCGCGGCGAAGCTGCGCGTGGACAACTGGCGCTGGGCCGGCACGCCGTTCTACGTCCGTACCGGCAAGCGGCTCCCGCGACGCGAGACGACGATCGCGATCCAGTTTCAACGGGTCCCGCACACGCTCTTCGAGGACACGTCGGAGCTGCGCCCGAACCTCCTGATCGTCCACGTCCAGCCGAACGAGGGCGTCTCGCTCGCGTTCGGCGCGAAGGTCCCTGGCGAGGGCATGCGCGTCCGAACCGTGCACATGGACTTCCTCTACGGCGGTGCGTTCCGCACGGGCCTGCCTGAGGCGTACGAGCGGCTGATCCTCGACGCGATGGTCGGCGACGCGAGGATGTTCACGCGCTCGGACGAGATCGAGGAGCAGTGGGCGCTCGTCGACGCGATCGTCGCCGCCTGGCGGCGCGACAAGCCGACCTTCCCGAACTATGCGGCCGGGACCTGGGGCCCGCAGGAAGCGCAGGAGCTCGTGGAATGGCATCGATAGCCCACGTCGACGAGTGGGCCGACGACTGCGCGTCGGTGGCGGAGGTCGAGCAGGCGCTGATCCAGCTCCGGCTGAAGCGGGGCTTCGTCGGCAAGCGGAACCTTCGGACGACCGTCCTGACCCACATCGCCTGGGTCCCGCCCGAGTGGCGCGAGGCGGCGAACGAGACGCTGGCCGGCCTCGCGGAGCGACACCCCTCCCGGACGATCATGCTCTACCCCGAGCCCGAGGCCGACGACATGCTCTCGGCGCGTGCGCTCCTCGAGTGCTACGAGGTGCCGTTCAGCGACCGGCACCTGTGCAACGAGGTCACCGAGCTGCGCCTCGGCGGAACGCGCTGCGAGGCGCCGGCGAGCATCGTGCTGCCGCTCCTTCTCCCCGACCTGCCGGTCTTTCTCCGCTGGCGCGGGCGGCCGGACTTCGGTTCGTCAGTCTTCCGGCAGATGGTCGACGTCGTGGACCGGCTCGTCGTCGACACCGCCGAGTGGCCGGACGTCCCGGCCGCGTACTCGGAGCTCGCCGAGCTCTTCGACGAGGTCGTGGTGTCGGACATCGCCTGGCGGCGGACCCTGCCGTGGCGGCGGGCGCTCGCGACAGCCTGGCCCGAGCTCCCCGACCGGCTCACCGGCCCGCCCGCGGAGACGTCGCTCGTCGCCGGCTGGCTACGGTCGCGCGCTGGGATCGAGGTCGAGGTCGAGCGCGCCGATCAGCTCCCCGTCGGGGACGACCGGCCGCCGAGCGACCTGCTCTCCGACGAGCTCGACACGTTCGGGCCGAACCGGATCTACGAGGACGCCGTCAGGTCGAGCGCGGGTCGTCCCTGATCGCGATCCCGGCCGGCCCGCCCGGGAGCTTCTCGACGATCGTGTAGCCGTCCTTCTTCTCGACGACCTTCTCGTACTCGGGAAGTTCATGGCCGGGCACGACCACGAACCACTTCGCGTCGGAGCGCACGCGCTCGTACTCGCTCAGGGGCAGCTGGATCCGCTCGGCGCAGCCGCTGTCGCCGCACTCGCACACGAACTCCGCGACCTCGCTGACGAGGCTGAACCCCTCGCCGAGCTCCCGCAGCCGCTCGTTCACCTCACGGAAGACGACCTCGTTTTGGCCGATCCGCTTCCCCCGTTCGTCCACGCCGGGGATTATTGCTCCAGCTCGGCGACTAGGCGATCGTGGAACGCCTGGAGGTCCTCGATCAGCGTCATGTGCGCGGGATCGTCGAACTCGCGGAGACGGCCGATCGCGTCCATCGTCGCCGCGGCGATCCGCTCGAGCCACTGGGCGCGCGCTGGATCGGGCTGCGGGTCGTCCCCGCTGGGCCCTTCATGCATTGCGGTGCATGCCGTCCGTGACGACGGCGACGCGGGCAGCCTCCCCGGTCTTCTCGACGACGACGAAGCCTGCATGCTCGGCGATGATCACCTCGACCTCCGAATACACATGGCCCGGAAGCACCGCGAACTGGGTCGCGTCGTCCCGTATCCGCGTGTAGTGCTCGAGGTCGATCTCGAGCGTCTCGACGCACTCGGTGTCGGCACATTCGCACGTGATTTGAAGGTTGCTGCCGTGGCCCTCGCCGAATGAGCCTCGCAGCTCCTCGTTGATCGCGCGAAAGAGCGCTTGGTTGCGGGCAGCGCGAACCCCCAACGCTTCGCCGTCCGAACCGGACATGACGGACTCCCTTCATGTTGGCGATATGCCGCCGGGAAGTCCTCTTGGGCACCCGCCTAAGCTGATGTAGGCGGTCCACGTAGATGGGCACAGAAGCGGGCCCCTCGGCGTCGAAAGGGTAGCACCGATCGTGAGCAGGCAAGATCCCGGAATGGCCGACGACTCGACGCAATCGGTCGACACGAGGGAAGAGCTCACGAGGGCTGTCGCGGACCGCGTCCTCGAGCGCTTGGCCGCGGGGGACCGCGAGCGGCTTCTCCTCGAGGCTGTGGTCGAGAGTATTCCCGCGGGGCTCGTCGTGGTGGATCGAGACGGGACGCCCCTCGTCGCGAACCGGGAGGCCCTCCGCATCTTCGGTAAGACGGATCCTGCGGAAGTTGCGGGGTGGCACCGCGCCGAGGCGTATCGACTCGACGGAACGCCCGTCGATCCGGACGACCGACCGATCACGCGGACGCTGAAAACGGGCGAGGTCGTGACCGGCGAGATTCTCGACCTTGTCATCGACGGTCGTCACGCCATCTTCGAGATCAGCACCGCGCCGGTGGACGCGCCTTCGGGCGAGAGGGGCGGCGGAATCTCGATTTTCCGAGACGTCACGCTCCGCGAGCAGGCTGAGCGGGCCGAACGCGACTTCGTCACGAACGCCGCGCACGAGCTGCAGAGCCCGCTCGCTGCGATCGTCAGCGCGGTCGAGGTCCTCGACGCCGGCGCCAAGGATGGTCCTGAGCGGGACGTCTTCCTCGGCCACATCCACCAGGCGGCCGACCGGCTCACGCGCCTCGTGCGCGCGCTTCTGATCCTGGCGCGAAGCCAGACCGGGGTCGAAGCACCTCGCGACGAGCTGGTGGCCGTGGCGCCGTTGCTCCACCAGGTGGGCGCCGGTCTCCGCCTTGCCGAGGGGGTGGCCCTCGAAGTCGAGTGCAGCGAGAATCTCGCGGTGGTTACGAATCGCGAGCTCGTGGAACAGGCCGTCGTGAACCTTGCCCAGAATGCCGCGAAGGCAACGCAGTTCGGACGGATCGTCTTGAGTGCCCGGGAGGGGGCAGACAGCAGCGTGGAGATTGCCGTTTCGGATACGGGCCCAGGCATTCCGCCTGTCGAGCGAGCGCGGGTCTTCGAACGCTTCTACCGCGCCGACCCGGACGGGAGCCCGGGCTTCGGGCTCGGGCTGGCCATCGTCCGAGCAGCTGCCGATGCCCTCAAGGGCGACGTCGGTCTCGACTCGAAGCTCGGTACCGGCACGGTCGTCCGCCTGCGCATACCCGGTGCTGCAAGCCTGGTGAGCAGTTGAGCAGGGTCCTCGTCGTCGATGACGAGCTCGCGATCCGCGACGCCCTCGAGTACGCGTTGCGCAACGAGGGCTTCGAAGTCGACGGCGTAGCGGACGGGGAGAGCGGGCTCCAGGCCGCGCTCGAGACGCCGTACGACGTCGTCGTCCTCGACCTGATGCTCCCGCGGATGTCCGGCACCGAGGTCTGCCGTCGCCTACGGGGCGAAAGCGCAGTGCCGATCATCATGCTGACGGCGAAGGGTGCCGAGCTGGACCGGGTCCTGGGCCTGGAGGTCGGCGCCGACGACTACGTGACGAAGCCGTTCTCGATGGCGGAGCTGATCGGCCGGATCCGGGCGATCATGCGCAGACGGGATCTCGACCGGTCGGGCGCTGCGAGCGTCCTGCGGGTCGGCGGGCTGGAGCTCGACCCCATCCGCCACGAAGCGCGGATCGACGGGGACCCGAAGCGGCTGACGCCGTCCGAGTTCAAGCTTCTCCTGCTGCTGGCGCAGGAGCCGGGGCGCGTCTTCACCAGGCGCGAGATCATGCAGCACCTTTGGGACTCCACGTACGTCGGCGACCAGCGCGCGTGCGACATCCACATCTCGAACCTGCGGCAGAAGATCGAAGACGATGCGGCGAACCCCGAGCGTGTCGTCACGGTTCGGGGCGTCGGCTACAAGCTCGTGGCCGTGTGAGCGGATCCACACCGCCCCAGGGGTGAACGCTCAAGGCGCCGCGGCTACCTTGCGGCGCGTGGAGCTCGAATTCGACATCAAGACTGCGAAGCTGGGACACGACGCGTTCGTCGTCTCGGTCGCAGGCGAGGCGGACATTCACACCGCACCTGAGATCGAGCGGGAGCTGAAGCACGTGCTGCGGCTCGGCGGCCGGTCCGTCGTGCTCGACCTCGCCGAGGTCGGTTTCATCGACTCGACGGTGCTCGGCCTCATGCTCCGGTACCAGCCGCGGTTCCGGCGGCGTGACGGCGACCTCGTCATCGTCTCGGACGACCGGCGCGTGATCCGGACGCTGGAAATCACAGGCCTGGATCGGATGTTTCGCATCGAGCAGCGTCTCGCCGACGCGGTCGGCGGCGTCTACGTCGACGCCACCACGGTGGCAGAGCCCTCCTAGTCTTAGTTCCCGCTCGCCCGGCCTCCGTCGACGATGACTCCAGCGGAGGCGGAGCGGCAGATGACGTCGAATCGGAGAACGACGGTCGCCATTCCCCGCAGCACGGAACTCGACCCGGCTCAGCGCCTCCGCTGGAGAACCGACGCTAACCGTTCACACGTGAGCGTTCTTGCGAGTGTCTGTACGACTTTGCTTATGTGCAAGAAGTGCTCGGCGCCTAGCGCCGCACGACCTTGAAACGCGGACCGGAGAGCCGCACGGCGACCGGGTCCGACCAGGTCATCTGACGGCCGCCTTCGGGTAGCGCCAGCGAGATGCCGCGCACGCGGTAGTACCAGACGCCCGACCTCGCGAGGGGGAGCACGGCCGACGTCGAGGGAGTCTCGAGCGAGCCGACCTTGCCCCAAGGGTACGCCTTCCGGCTCCACTGGACCTCGTACTTGTCGGCGCCGAATGCAGGCTTCCAGGCGACGAGCGGCGAGCCGTACAGGACCGGGCGCGCACGCGCGGCGGAGAAGAGGCCGCCGAAGGGGCTCAGCCCGGTGACGTACGGACCGCCTGACGCGGTCACCGCAGCCTCGCTCACCTTCCCGAACGTCGAGACGCGCCCCGCCTGGCAGACGTCCTGGGGCAGCTCGACGTCGTGGTACTCGATCGAGTTCGCGTCCGTGAGGCCGGCGACGGCGCGGACGCCGACGACGGTCCAGTAGTACCGGTTCTCCGGCCAGCCGTTGTCCCAGAGGTCGATGGGCGGCGGGGCGAGCGCTGCCGCCTCGACCTTCTCCATCTGCTCCTCGGTCCCGGCGCCGCCCGTGCCGCCCGTTCCGCCGGTCCCACCGGTGCCGCCGCCGGACGCTGAGGGCTTGGACTCGTTCTCGACGGTCGCCGAGAGGTCGACGGCGAAGGTCTTGCCCTGCTTGCCGTCGCTCCCGATGAACCCGGTGCGCGCGAGGTTCATCTCCTCACCGGACGCCGGCAGCTTCAGCGGGCCTGTCACGCGGGGCGCCCATGCCGGCGAGCCGACGACGGATCCCCGGTAGACGATGTTGACGCAGTCGCTGTCCGTCGAGATGTACACGCGGTACAGCTCGCGCTGGACGAGGTCGGCGCTCAGGGTGCCGGTGAAGCTCAGCGACGGCATGAGCCTGAAGCCGGTAGGAGTGGCGGAGAAGACGTCGGACGCCATGCTCGAGAGCCCGAGCGGGGACAACGACATCGGCGGGTTCAGCTCGACGAAGACGGGGCTCCAGGGGCCGTAGGAGACGCTCGGGATGCCGTTCGCGGTCGAGCCGACCTTCGTGCGCACGGCGCGGACGCGCCACTGGACGGTGCCCGCGAAGGCCGCGTTCTGGTGGAACGTCCAGAACTCGCGCTCGTCCGCGACGTTCGTCCGCGTCGCGATCACCTTGTTCGGCCGCAGCAGCCAGACGTTGTACCCGGTCGCGCCCTCGACGGGCGACCAGCGCATTAGGCCCGGCCCGCTCGGCACGGCGGCCGGCGTGTTCGCCCAGCGCATGTTGAAGCCGTAGGGAGCCGACCAGCGCGAGTAGCTCCTCGTGGACGCGCTTCTGACCCGCGCCCAGAGCGCGTACGGCGTGCCGGTCATCCACGGGAGGGAGATGGGAATCGAGATCGCCGGCGCCTTCGATGTGCCGCGCCAGACGACGGAGCCGTCGCTGAAGTTGCTGCGGGTCGCCAGCTCGAACTCGTACCTCTTCGCCTCCGCCGCCGGGCGCCAGGCGAACGAGGGCGTCCGCGAGAAGACGTGGACCGCCGGCTCGTCGGCACGCAGGAGGAACGGCTTCAGGCCGCTCGGCGCGCGCACCGCAGCGTCCGCAGCCGGCGCGACCAGGAGCATCGCAAGGCAGGCGAGGGCAAGGCGAACCGCAGGCATGGCCGAGAGAGTTGTCGGCAGTCCGCTGGGTCTAGGGCGTCCCTCGAACGAGGGAGGCCTCGAGCTCCCTGGCGACGGCGAGCACGCGAGCGTCGTCCCCGGGGCGGCCCACCAGCTGGACCGAGGCGGGGAGGCCGTCCTCGGCGGGGCCCGCAGGGAGGGCGAGCGCCGGCCAGCCGAGGGCGTTGAACGGGAGCGTGAACCGGATCAGTCGCTCTCGCACGTCGAGCTCGTCCTCGGGGATCGGCGGTGCCACGAATCCGAGGGTCGGGACGACGAGGAGGTCGTGTTGCTCCAGCGCGGCGGCCGCACGGTCGCCGTAGTCCTCGCGTGCGCGGCGGCCGACCTCGATCTCCTGGTCCGTGAGTGCGAGGCAGCGCTCGATCTTTCCTCGCACGTTCGGCCCGTAGCTCTCGGAGCTTTCGGCGAACAGGTCGCGGTGGACGTCGGCGACCTCCGCCATGAAGGCCGGCGAGAGCCCGTTTGGCAGCGGGAAGTCGACGGGCTCGGCGTCGAGGAGCCGGCCCGCCTCGCGGACGCGCTCCGCCACGAGCGGGTCACAGTGTTCCGTCCAGGCGATGCCGACGTGGGCCTTGGCCGTCGCGTCCTGGTCGAGCTCCGGCGCGAGCGCCTTCATCAGCGCCGCGCAGTCGACGACCGTTCGCGCCATCGGGCCGGCGTGATCGAAGGTGGGTGCGAGCGGGAAGCAGCCGTCGAGCGGGACGACCCCGAAGGACGGCTTGAAGCCGACGACGCCGCAGCAGGCCGCCGGGATGCGGATCGACCCGCCCGAATCGGAGCCGAGCGCGACGTCCGCTTGGTGCGCCGCGATGGCCGCGGCGGAGCCGCCGCTGGAGCCGCCGGCGATCCGGTCCGGCGCGATCGGGTTCGGCACCGTGCCGAAGTGTGGGTTCTGGGAGGTGACGCCGTAGGCGAACTCGTGCAGGTTCGTCTTGCCGACGTTCGCGTAGCCGGCGCGCTCGAGGCGGGAGACGGCCTCGGCGCTCCGCGCCGGGACGTGGTCGGCGAAGAGGATCGACCCGTAGGTCGTCGTGAGCCCGCTGGTGTCGAAGAGGTCCTTGACGGCGAGCGGGATGCCGTCGGCGGGGATCGGCTCCGGCCGTGCGAGCCAGATCCCGTCGGTCGGCGCGTCAATTGGCGCCGTTTCGGCACACATGCGCGCGATTCTCCCGGCTACCGTTTCCGCTGGGTCGAGCGGGACCCCCCACCCGGGTGGGGGCAATGGCGCCTCAGTCGAGCGCGAGGTAGATGTACGCGACCGCCCAGACGCCCGCGAAGAGCAGCACGAACAGGCCGAAGAGTGCCCAGCCGAGCCGCGTGTTCTTCCGCGCGAGGTCGGCGTGCGCGTGGTCCGGCTCGACCGGCTCCGACGCCTGAGGCACCGGCTCCTCGGCCGGCGGCTCCTCGACCGGCTCGGTGAGATCCGTCACAGCGCCACCATCGGGTCGACGGCCATGGCCACAAAGAGCAGGGCCAGATAGGCCAGGGAGTAGTGGAACAGCGGCCCGGCCTGCGCCCGCGTGGTCGTACGGAGCAGCCGAACGGCGAGCCGGATGAACTGCGCGCCGAGCAGCAGCGCAGCCACCAGGTAGAGGACGCCGAAGGTCCCGGTCAGCACCGGCACGAGCGTCAGGCCCACGAGAACGAGCGTGTAGAGCAGCACCTGCCGCGCCGTCTCGTGGTCACCGCGCACGACCGGCAGCATCGGGATCCGCGCCGCCTCGTAGTCCCGCTTGATCAGCAGCGCGAGCGCCCAGAAATGGGGCGGTGTCCAGAAGAACACGATCAGGAACAGGAAGAGCGCCGGCAGCGCGAGGTTCCCGGTCGCCGCCGCGTAGCCGACCAGCGGTGGAACCGCGCCCGCCGCGCCGCCGATGACGATGTTCTGCGGCGTCGAGCGCTTCAGCCACCGCGTGTACACGAGGACGTAGAAGAGGTTGCCGACGAGCGCGAGCGTCGCCGTCAGCACGTTCACGACCGAGGCGAGGAGGACGAACGAGAGGGCGGAGAGCGCGAGGCCGAACTCCAGTGCCAGCTCCGGGCTGACGCGCCCGTCCGCGACCGGCCGCGAGCTCGTCCGCTTCATCGAGCGGTCGACGTCCCGGTCGAGCAGGTGGTTCATCGCGCTCGCACCGCCGCAGGCGAGCGCCAGCCCGACGAGCATCGCCGCGAACTGACCGAGATCGGGCACGCCTTGCGCGCCGACGAACATCCCCGCGGCGCCGGTCAGGAGCAAGAGCGACATGATCCGAGGCTTCGTCAGCTCGACGTAGTCGCGCCACGCGACCGGTGCGGGCCGGGCACCGCGGTAGAGCTGCGCTGTCGCCACCGCCGTCGCAGCCGCCGCCAGACCGGCCAGGGCCACGTGCAGCGCGGG
>Ga0081538_10001289_pt1 | contig 26051 bp, 22 predicted proteins | sample TabmetS5T2R1_FD_71022 | JGI IMG/M metagenome (GOLD analysis project Ga0081538, IMG submission 71022) | Tabebuia heterophylla rhizosphere microbial communities from the University of Puerto Rico - S5T2R1 | ecosystem: Host-associated > Plants > Roots > Rhizosphere ... | reverse complement strand
TGCCGCAGCGGCGGCGCAGCGTCACCAGCGAGCCGCGCAGCAGCTCGGGCTCCTCGGCGTGTCGGGCGGTCACGGTTATTGGCATAATACCGACCCCTTATCTGTCCGTGTTAACGCGGACAGGCTTGCAGGTTGAGGGCTGTCAGCCTTGTAACCAACACGGCTTGGTCAAAGCCGAATGGCCCGCCCGCCCATCGGCTCACTCACCCGCACAACACGAGAAAGTGCGAAAGTCCACTGTCCAGATAGTGAGACAAATCATCCAGTTTGCTGGCTCGGCGCGTGGGCGGCAGTGCCAGGTGAGGGCTGACATCCGTTCCAATCCCGTCTCGTCCGGTACCGTACGGTTGATGACGGCTGGCCGGACGCTCCTCTCGCGCTGATGTCACGCAGACCTCGGCGAGATCTGGACGCTGCGCGGCGCCTGATGCCCGCTGGCCACGCGATCTTGGTGAGCGTGCTCGCGCTCGGGCTCGCATCGCTGGTGAATATCTCCAGCCTCCGCCAGGCCGCTGAGCGCCAGCCGTTCGGATGGCATCGGAACGTCGCGATCGTGCTCGTCGCGCCCCTCAGCGGGCTCAGCAGCCTGCTCGGCTTGGATGAGCCCCGCGAGCTGGTCGACCGCAAGCTGGCGAGGCGCCAAGACCTGGCCTCGGCAACGACTGGGCATGGGGTCAGCGCACCAGCGCGAACGCTGGCGGGCCAAGGCGAGGCGCGGCCCAGGCCGGAGCGGGATCGGGCCTTTGACGAGGCCGACCCGTTGCGGATCTGGGTGGTGGGCGACTCGATGACCGAGCAGCTTGGGCCGTCGTTGCGTGGCCTCACAGCGGATACGGGGGTGATGGGCACCGAGCATGAGCTGCACTACTCCAGCGGCTTGTCCCGGAGGGACTTCTTTGACTGGCCAGCGCGCCTGGACGCCATCAAGGAGGCGTCGGACCCGGATGTCTGGGTGGTGATGTTCGGCGCGAACGACGCGCAGTCAATCAGGGTCGGAGGGCGGCACCTGGAGTTCGGGACTCCCGAGTGGGACGCCGAGTACCGCAAGCGCGTCGCCCAGGTGATGGCCAGCCTCTCAAGCGCTGAGCAACAGGTGATCTGGGTCGGCCAGCCGGTGATGCGCGCGGCCGGCTTCTCCCAGCGGATGGCCCACCTCGATGCCCTCTACCGCAGTGAGGCAGCCCGCCACCCCAACGTGACGTTCCTGGATACCTGGGACCTGTTCACGGGACCCGGCGGCGTCTACGCCGCGTACCTGCCGGACCCCGGCGGGCGGCCCACCCTGATGCGCCTCGGCGACGGCATCCACCTCACCCGCCCCGGCGGCGAGCGGCTGGCCACCCGCGTGCTCGAGGTGATCGACCAGCGCTGGCAGCTGCCGGGCGCTGGCGCGGTCAGTCCATGAGGGCGGCCGCGTCGACCTCTTCGACCCTCCCGACGATCCACCGGTTCACGACCCAAAGGATCACGCCGAGCAGCGCGAGCAGGCCCGTGCGCGCCCAAATCGCGGGAGCCTGCTGGAGGAGCAGGGCCACACACGAGGCAACGCCGAGCACGGGCGCCAATGTCGGCGCCCGGAAGTGGTGGTGGTCAACCTGATCGGACCGCAGCACGAGCACGGCGACGTTCACGATGGTGAACACGAGTAGCAGGAGCACGACCGTTGTCCTCGCGAGCGCGGCAAGCTCACCGGTCAGGATGAGCACCGCAGCGATCAGCGAGACGAACCCGATTGAGACAAACGGCGTGTGCCGCCTCGGGTGCACGCGGCTGAGCACCGGCGGGACGATCCGCTGCCTCGCCATGCCGTACAGAAGCCGCGAGGCCATGATGAGGTTGATGAGCGCGGTGTTGCTGACCGCGACAAGGGCGAGCAGCGCGAAGACCCGCGGCGGGACCGCCACCGGGCCGGCTTGCACGACCTCCAGGAGCGGCGCGTCCGACCCCGCCAGCACGTTGGTCGGCACGACCATCGCCGCGGTCAGCGCGACCAGCACGTAGATCACGCTTGCGAACAGCAGGCCACCGAACAGCGCCCGTGGGTAGGACCGGGAGGGCTCGCGGGTCTCCTCAGCGAGGTTCACCGAGTCCTCGAACCCCAAAAACGAGAAGAACGCGAGCGTCGCGCCGCCCAGGAGGGCGCCTGGCACGTACGGGCTGTCAGCGGCGAAGGTGAGCGCCCGGGCCGGCTCTCCGACACCGCGGAGCAACGCCGTGGCCCCGATCCCGATAATGATGAGCAGGCCCCCCAGCTCGACCGCGGTGAGCGTCAGGTTCACCTTGATCGACTCGCCGATCCCCCGGAAGTTGATCACCGTGAGGATCAGGATGAACCCAAGCCCGGCGAGCGCGACGTTCACCCGCACGCCGCCCAACTCCGCGAGGTACGTCCCGCCAAACAGCCGCGCCGCGGTGCTCGCCGACGTGATGCCCGAGACCGCGACGACGAAGGCGACCATGAACGTCACGAACGGGCGCTTGAACGCCTTGTTCGCGTAGAGGGCGGCGCCGGCAGCGTCTGGGTACTTCGTGACCAGCTCCGCGTACGCGAAGGCCGTGAAGAGCGCGAGCATCATCGCGACCAAGAACGACGCCCAGATCGCGCCGCCGACCCTCCCCGCCACCTCCCCCACCAGGCCGTAGATACCCGCGCCGAGGATGTCCCCGACGACGAACACGACGAGCATCCGCGAGCTGATCACCCGGCGAAGCGAGGGGCCAGAGTCCGTCGCGGGGTCCGCATGCGAAGTCGACATGCGGCCAACGTACCGTCCCCCCCGTAGCGCAAAAACGCGCAAAGGGCCTAGTGTCCGGGCACAGTGGCTGTTGACCTCTTCCCGCGCGTTTGCCGCCCCTCTATCCTGTTCATAACCACTTCGCGCCAGAGTCCGGATTAGGCCGGGCTCCTCCGCGGCATAACTCTCTCGCCCTCGGGGAGGCTCACCATGCCTGTCGCACTCCGCTGGCTCCGCACACTCATCCTGCTCGTGGTCGCCGCATGGCTCACCGCCGCATGCGCCGCTAAGGGCGATCAGCCTGACGCCACCGCGGCGCTGCAGCTCGCCGACGGGACTCAAGTGGGAACAGTCCAGTTCTTCGCCGATCCCAACGGCACCATCGGGCGGGTCACGCTGCAGATCGGGGCGGATCAGGGCGCTGTCCGAGCGTTCCACGGCTTCCATGTCCACGCGAACAACAACCCTGACAACGGGGAGGGCTGCATCGCCGACCCGAACGCTGACCCGTCCACCTGGTTCGTGTCGGCCGACGGGCACCTCAGTGACCCCAACGAGCAGCACAGCGCGCACAAAGGCGACTTCCCACCGCTGCTCGTCAACCGCGACGGCACCGCCTCGGCGACGTTCACGACCGACCGCGTCACCCCGCAGGAGCTCATCGGCCGGACGGTGATCTTCCACGCGGATCCGGACAACCTCGGTAATGTGCCGGTCGGCGCCGCCCCCAACCAATACACCGCGAACAGCCAGGCCGCCCTCGACAGCACAGCCGCCACGGGCAACGCCGGCAACCGCCTGGCCTGCGGCATCATCCGCTGACAAGCCAAGCGGCAGTATGGCGGTGGCCAGCTGAGACCGCTGCGAGGATTGGCCTCGATGAGGTCCGCCTACCGCAGGGAGACACGCCAATGCTCCTCACCGACGCCCAGAAGCTCGCAGCTGCCATCGAAGAGCGCATCAACGCCGGGCGCTCCTCCGACCAGGCCGTCACCACGACGGTGAAGACCCAGAGCCAGCAGTCGAAGTTCACTGCCCCCGGCGGCGGGCGCCCGACCTTCATCCGGTATCACATCGAGGTCGCTGATCGCGCGCGGGTCGCCGCGCTCGACCTCGACCAAGCGAGCGCGCTGCTCGACGACATGGAGCCGGACTGGGGGCCAGACCAGCTCTTCGACGCGATCCGCTCCCGCGGCCTCCCTGTCGAGACCGCGAGCTGAGCTACCCGCCGCCGAGAAGCAATTCTCCGCCGCCCAGGCCAGGCAGCGGCGTAGTCAGGCGTGCTCCACAGGGCCCAGGGCGCTGACGGAGGGCTCAACCACGCCGGTGTCGCCGAGCACCACAGTGACCAAGCGAGACGGTGCCAGGATGCGCTGCGCCACCTCGGCGACGTCCTCGACCGTCACCCGCGCCAGCCGCGCTGGGTGCTCGCGCAGCCACTCCGCATCCAGGCCCGCCCCGGCCAGGGTGGACAATGTGGAGGCGAGGCCGGCTTGGGTGGCGGTTGACCGGGTCAGCGTGCCGAGAGCGTACTGGCGTGCGTCGTCCAGCTCGGACTGGCTCACCGGGAGCGACGCGATACGCCCCAGCTCGTACGAGATCTCCAGCAGCGCGGGCGCGGTCACCTCGGTGGCGACGTCGGCGTCCACGACCACTGTGGAGCCCGCCACGCCATGGTCGATCCAGCTGCGCGCTCCATAGGTGTAGCCCTTGTCCTCGCGGATGTTCTCGACCAGGCGCGAGGAGAAGTAGCCAGCGAACACCAGGTTCGCCAGCTCAAAGGCGGGATACGCCGGGTCGTCACGCCGCAGCGCCGCGCCACCCACACGGATCGACGACTGGACTGAATCCGGCCGCGGCACGAGCACTGTGGGGCCAGGTGTGATCGGCGGCAGTGGGGGCGTCTCGCGCGGGTTGCCCCGAGTTCGCCAGCCGCCCAGCGCGGCCTCGGCGGAGTCAAGCGCGCCGGATGGTGAGAGATCACCGACGAGCACCAGCACCGAGCCAGCCGCCACGACGCGGTCAGCGTGCAGCCGGCGCAGCTGGGCAGCGCTGACCTTGGAGACGGCGTCCGGCTCGGGCAGCTGGCGCGCATAGGGGTGGTCGCCGAACATCCGCCGCCGCAACGCCTCGTATGCCAGCACCGCAGGCTGCGACCGGGCGATCGACAGCCGCTCCCGCAGCCGGTCCCGCTCCCCCGCCACCTCCCTCGCTGGATATGCCGCATAGGCCAGCACCTCGGCGATCAGCTCGAGCAGGTCGGCCAGCCGGTCACGCAGGACCGTCCCGCCGATGAGCAGCCAATCAGCGTCGCCCGACACCCACAGGCTTGCGCCCAGCGACTGGAGCGCCTCGGCCAGCTCGGCCTCGCCGCGCTGGGCCGTGCCGCACAGCAGCGTCTCGCAGAGCAGGCTCGCGCGCGCCGGGTGCAACGGGGCGGTGCTGGCGAAGGGCACCCGCAACCGCACCTCAACCAGCGGCACGTTCGGGCGGCGCGCCGCAATGACGCGCAGATGGGAGGCGAGCGTGCGCGCTGCCATGGCGGGCTGGCGCATTCGCGTGGGGGGGCCGAGCGGGGGGACGAGGGACGGCGGGGTCCCGGAGCCTCTCGGCTCAGAGGCAGCCGGCTGGGCCGTGTTGGCGGTCGTGGTCATGCTGCTGCCCCCGCCTGCAGCTCCAAGCTCGCGCGCCGCTCGGGCCGCAGGCTGGCCGCAGCGGCGCGCACCTGCGCATCGGTCACCGCGGCGACCATGCCGGGCAGCTCACCGAGCAGCTCCGCGCGTCCACGCTGCTGCTCCAGCGCGGCGAGCATCAGGGTGCGCCCTAACACGGAGTCGACGTCGCGCAGGTGCTGCGCGACCATTCGCGCGGCGACTCGCGGCAGCTCCCCCTCTGCTGTGCCGCCGTTGGAGAGCCGCTCCAGCTCATCATCGACGGCGGCCAAGATGGCGTCGGCGGGCACGGCGTCCGAGTGGTACGCCTGGAAGACCAGCGCCGTCGGGTCGCGCACGGCAAACGAGTCACCCAGAAAACTCACGTACGCAGCGAGGTGGGTGGCGATCCGGTCGCGTTTCACCAGTCGCTGCTGCAGCCGGGACGCGTTGCCGTCGGTGAGCAGCTCCGCGAGCACCACGTAGGACACGTACGCTCCCAGGTCAGCGACGGGGTCAGGCACCCGCCACGCGGCGGCCACCGCAGGCAGGGGCGCATGGGGGTCGGACGCGCGCTCCCGCCGCTCTGCGGTGAGGTCAGGCTCCGCAAAGCTCCGCCGCGCCGGCGCCTGCCGCGCGGGGACATCGCCAAAGTGACGCTCGATCATCGCCAGGGTCTCGTCCACGTCCAGATCTCCGCAGACACAGAGCACCGCGTTGGACGGCGCGTAGTAGCGGTGGAAAAACTCCGCCGCGTCCTCGAGGGTGGCGGACTCGAGGTCCACAAAGTCACCATAGCCATTGTGCGCATTAGGGAATGTGTCGAACAGCACCGACGGCAGCAGTATCCAGGGGAAACCCCCGTACGGCCGGTTCAGGACGTTGACACGGATCTCCTCTTTCACCACCGCGATCTGGTTGGCGAGGTTCTCCTCGGTGAGCCGCGGCGAGCGCATCCGATCAGCCTCTAAGAACAGGCCACGCTCTAAGGCGTTGCTCGGCAACAGCTCAAAATAGTTCGTGTAATCAAAGTGTGTAGTGCCATTGAACGTGCCACCTGAGGACTGCACGTAGCGGAAGTGCGCGAGCTTCTCCAAGCTCTGGGAGCCCTGGAACATCAGATGCTCGAACAGATGCGCAAAGCCGGTCCGCCCCTCAGGCTCTGAGCGCATCCCGACGTCGTAGTACACGGCAATGCCAACCAGGGGCACCGCGTGATCAGGGGCGAGCAGGACCCGCAGCCCGTTCTCAAGGGTCATACGAGTCAGCGAGTACGACGGGGCAGGGAGCGTCACGGCTTTCGGCATACCCGCCCCACGGCGTCACAGGTACGTGGCCTGAGACCACTCGGCAATTTGGCCATCATGTCCGCCATAGTGCCCCCGCCCAGCCCGCAGCGCCGCCCCCGATGGCCATGAACGCGCCCCGGCTGGCGGGAGGCTGGGCGGCCGGAACGGCGCTTGGTCCCCGTCCGGCGAGGACAGCTCGACAAAAGCGACCGTGCCGTCAGGCTTCAGCTCAAGGATCGCGACGGCCTTGTCGACGGGATCGCCGTTGCCGTCAAGGGAGATCCACCCACTCGCGCCGGGCACCGCAAAGGAGCCATGGAATCCATTCAGCTGCTGGATCACCTCACCCGGGATGACCGGGTCGCCATCCAGGTCCCGCCCCTCGCCGACGGCGAGCCGGACCGCCCTCATTGCGGTGACCACCGCGTCATGGCCCACGACGGCTGCGCCATCGTCGAGCGGCTCGCCGGGGAAAAGAATGGTGAAGCAGGCCGGGTTCGCGCAGCTCTGCTGGAAGTAATGGATGGGATCACGTGAGAACGACCCCATCGCAGCGGCCCACGAGCCGGGATGGGCCTGGGCCGTGTACCTGAGCGTGACGTTGGACTCGAGGCCATCTCGCAAAGCCTCGTCGCGCTCGTCGAGCTGCTGGCGCAGCACAATCGCCGTTCTCGCTCCTGAGTCACCGGTCATCAGGCTGACGGGAAAGTCTTGGCACGGGCGCCCCGGCAGCGCCTCGACGAAGTCCTCCAAGTCATCCCCGCGGCCCGCGAAGAAGATGATGTCGGGCCGCTGCTGGCAGATGCTCGCCATCATCTGCAAGAACCTGTTGGCCAATCCGGGGATCGATGCGTCGTAGCGCTCGACTGGCTGGAGCAGGGTATGCGTGGCGTCAGGGAACTCGGCGGCGAACGCCTCGCCGAGCGTCCTAGAGAACGGGTCGCCGGAGTTGATGTCCTGGACGAGCAGCGCCCGGCGGACGCCAGCGTCTCGCTTCAGAGCGGCGACCGCGGCCTCGACCTGGTCGCGGTTGGTGGGTGCCACCCGCGCGAACCCTGGATCGCCGCCGCTGAGGTCGTCGGCGGTAAGCCTCGCGGTGACCGTCGGTATCCGCTTGCCGGTCAAAGCCTTGATCGCCTGCCGGGTCGTCTCAAGGCTCGTCCCGAAGCCGGCAACCGCTACCAACCGGTCGGTTTCGACCATGCTGAGCAGCTGATCGACGACCGGCCGCCACTGCTCGTTGCCCTCGCCAGCGTTGGCCACCAGCAGGCGGATCAGCGGGCGATCCCCCAGCTCGCTGGTGTGGTTCGCGCGGCGTTGGGCAACGTAGGCGCCCTGCAGCTCATGGCGCAACACCTCGGACAGGTCGTTGGTCTGCGCGGGCAGCGGCACCAGGTAGGCGATGCTGACAGAGGGCCGGTCCTCCTGCGCCAGGACCCAGCGGTTCTCCTCGTGGATCTTCCCCATCACCAGTGCCAGCTCAGGGGCAAACACGAACCCGCCGTCGGTCACGCCGACGCACTCGCCACCCAGGCGCCGCACACCCGGCGCGCAATGAGTGGCGCGCCACACCCCCCAGGCGACGACCCCGATCACGACCAGCGCCAGCGACACGATGGCGAGCTTGCGCGGGGTGGGATACCACCATGGGACCCGCGGCGAGGTCTGCCCTGGCAGGCTGCTCATGCGTTGGCGTCCTTTCGGCTGTGGCAGCTGGCCGGCGGCCATCGAGCCCAGCACTCCCTCTGCCCACGCCGTTGGTAGCGCTGCGCCTCGTTCAGGAACACGCCGGCCTGGGAGCCCGCGAGATCCGCGAGACGGTGAAGGCCTCGGATGATGAATACGTCCAGCATGCGGTCCGGATCGCCAAGCGGGTCCTTGCTAATCCACATCGCGGGGACTAGCTCCGTGATCACGACCTGCATCCCCTCGCTGTCGGCGTCCATGCTGGTGGCCAGCTCCCAGGCCTGCTCCTCAGGGGTCTGCTCGGCGGGCCCGGGGCGCCGCGGCGCCGCGGTGACCGCGTGCAGCTCCCTCAGCCACTCCACCGCGCCCGCCGCCTTGAAGCGCTCGCTGAGGTGCGCCACGACCGAAGCGAGGTCCCCAAGCGCCAGCGCGTGGTAGGCCGCCAGCGCGCGATCATCCCCCTCGTGTTGATAGTGGCTTCTCAGCCTGCCGTGCACGGCCTCCCAGCGGTCAAGCTTGGCCAGCTCGTGGAGCAGGACACGGCGCAGGAAGGGATGCAGGGCGAAACGGCGCTCGGCCGCTGGGCCGACGCGGACCGCCCACAGGTCAGCGTCGCAGAACTCATCCGGGCACCAGGGGAAGGGCCAGGGGCGGCCAACGTCGTAAGCAGCGGCGCACGTGGCGAGGTGGGTGCGCAGGGCTTTCAGCGCATCCGGCAGCAGGCGGTCGATGACCCCGCTGGCGACCGTCCGCTTGCGGTCCTCGGGATCCGGCCAGTCGAGGATGCCGCGCAGGTCCACGTCCCGGGCGCCGCCGCGCTCGACGGCCTCGGCGATGGCGCGCAGCACCAGCTGGGAGCTGTGCAGATGCCCATAGGTCAGCTCGTGGAGCTTCCTGGCGACATTGGCGACACTATCAGCCTGCTGCCACATGCGCACCAGGGCGGACAGCTCAAAGTGGTCCTCATGGCAGTCCTCACGGGCGTCGAGGTCCTCGAGCGCCACTGGGTAGAGCGAGGATCTCAGGGTGCTGTTGCGGCTGCTCACCCAGTCGTTGTACGTAGCCTGGTGAGGGCTTCTGGCCGGCAGGGTGCCGTAGCGGTCAAGGGCGAAAGCGGGAAACCAAGTCCGGCCCGAAGCGACGACGACCAAGGGGTCACAGTCCTCGCGTATGTCCTCAGCCCGCGGGTCCTTGGCCCGCCGGCTCCGGGCATGCCGGTCCCGCTCGGCCACCAAGATCTTGAGGAACGCTTGGCCGGCTTGCGAGTCAGCGTTGTCGAGGACCGCCAAGCAGTTCCCGGTGCGCGCCCTCGCGCGCCCTCCGGCGCTGAACGCGTCCCGCAGGTCGGCGAGGAACGCGCGGCAAAGCAGGGCATCGACCTCATCACGGCCCTCCTGCGCGCCTTGAGCCTCCAGCTGGTTGAGCTCGAGCAGGGCGTGTAGTGGGTCTTGGTACACCACATCCCGCGCGTCGCGGTACCACGTGAGCGGCCGGCCACGCAGGGACTTTTTGGTCCACAGCGCCCCGAGGCCGCCGAGCGCGAGGCCGAGGCCGGCCCTGGCTCCGGGCGGAGCGCCCAGATCCCTGGCCAGGCCCTCGGTGACTGCGCGCAGCTTGGCGATGAGACCGCGGCGGTCCTCCGAGAGGACATCTGCCAAGCTCTTCCGCGCCTGGGCAGGGTTGTGCAGGTCAGCGTCGATGCGGATCGCGAGTAGACCGAGCGCGACGCGCGGGAAGTCCAACTTGCCGAATTGCCCGGCCTTCTGGCTGAGCCCGAACGCGAGCTTGACGACGATCTCGTATGGCCGCAGATCGCCCGGGCCCAGATCGCACCAAGCCCGTGGCCTCACGCCAGCGCGGTTGTGGATCTCCTTGAGCAGCTCGGTCTTCCCGTTGCCGCGGGTGCCTAAGAGGAGAATCACCGGCAGGTCACGGCGCCGCCGGCTCCGTGGAAGCTCCAGGCAGTCGTGGACCAGCTGGCCATAAATGGCTCCACGGCTGAGCAAATTGACATTGCCGCTCAACGCCGACCTGCCCACCCAGCCTTTCAGTCGTAGCCGTATAGCCCTACCCGCTAAGCCACCGCTCAGTGCTTACCTAACAAAAGCACAACGACATAGTAACCGGCCTAGCCGCAGTCAGGCGCTAAGCCCCCCTTGGGATTCCTGCTCTACGCCTAATCTTGATCAAACCATCGAAAGCTGGGGCATAGAACAGCTCCACCCTGCCCCCGGCGCTCCACTTCCCTTCCCAATGGCCCCGAAGTACGCCGACCACGCTGCGCTCTCCTCGCCGTGAGCGGGGAGCGCTCACCGGTGAGCGTTGAACGCAACGAGCAACGATACAGGATGCTGCCAGAGACCGGAGAACCTCCGTGACCACACTATTGACCAGGGGCATCCTCAGTGCCGCCATCTGGCTCGACGCGTGCCTTCTCGCGATGCTGCTCAGCGCGGGCATTGAGGTTCGCGGTGGGCGTGGACTGCAGCTCCTGGCGTATCCGTGGGGCTTCTGCCTCCATGCGGATGAGGTACTGCTCCCACTTGCGGCGCATCGGCATAATCCCCCCGCCGCCGATCGCCACGATCGCCGACCCGGCGATGATCGCCAGGATCGCGTAGAACAAGCCGTTGATAATCGCTGGGGCGATCTCAAGTTGGTTCAGCGCGGCAAATATGCCGACCACGAGGATCGCGCCCCCAGCCAGGTTGGCCAGCATGCGGCCGTAAGACAGCCCGCCGAGTGACGCGTTGACGATCTCGCGTGCTGCCGCGGCGATCACGGCCGCGATCACCACGATCACGATGGCAACGAAAATTTTGGGTAGGAACGCGATGATGCTGGCAATGATGTCGCTGATGGGGTTTGGTCCAAACACGCCGAACGCCAACTGCAAGACGAACAGCATCAGGGCGTAGTAGACAAGCTTGGAGACCAGATCGCTCGCGTCGTAGCGGGAGCGAGCCATAGCCTGTTTGATCCCACCACGCTCCACCGCGCGGTCGAAGCCAACGCTCTCGAGCACCTTGTCGAGGATCTTGGCGATCACCTTGGCGATGAAGTAGCCAACTATCAGGATGATAAGGAAACCGACCAACTTTGGCACGAATGTCGCGACGTTGGTCCACGCCTGCTGCAACGCAGCGTCCATGTCAATCTGGGCTAATATTGCCATCAGTTGCACCCCTCCAGTAGTGGTATCCCTTCCTTGCCCGGTGCCTCCGGCTGCTGTTCTACAGCCCAGTCCAGATGGGGAGTTGACAGTCTTTACCTGAAAGCGCGAGCCTAGTAAGCACGCCGTCACTCAGCATGTCTCGGTGCCTATGCCGAATAATGTCCTGCCGAAAATGAGGCGAGCAATTCATAAAGCTCGCAGTACTCATCACCTAGAGGAAGTATACCTCCATGCGAGCTGGGCATACGCAACAACCAAGCTCCCAAAAAGCGTACGACGCTCGCTCGCCCTCAGCCCCAAATGTTGGAGATGTTGCCACTGGGCAATTTGGGGCTTACTCTTGGCCACTGTGCTCACAGGCCGGTGGGAAGCTGCTGGGGCCTGGAGAAAGGCCCTCCTGAGGCTGCCTCGCGGCTAGGATGGCCGTGTGACTCTCGAAGAGCCTGTGGTGTTCCAGGCCACGATCACCGCCGCCCCAGACATCTTTGCCCAGCTCGACGAGCTTGACCTCGACCTTTTGCCGATCCAAACAGCCGTGCCTGAGGGCCGTACTGCCGTGGAGGCGGTGGTGCGCCCTGATCAGCTCGCCCCACTCGTCGCGGCCGGGGCGACGGTTGAGCTGAAACGGCTCATACAGCCACAATTCCCCCAGGACCGAATTATGTCATCAGCGCAAGCGCGAGTCCGGCTCCGTGGCCTTGAGCGGCTCCGAGGCCAGGCTGGCGGCTGATGTACCGGCGGTCGGCTGACATCGAGGCGATCAACCAGGACCTCGCCAGCTCATTCCCGGCCCTCGTGACACGGATCCCGTTGGATGACTCCAGGCAAGGCCGGCAGATCAGCGCCCTGCGGATCCGTGGTGGTGATCTTGAGCAGCGCCGAGGTGTGCTCCTCGTTGGGGGAATCCACGCCCGCGAACTCATGAATCCGGACTTGCTTGTCGAGGCGGCTATCGACCTGGTCGATCACTACCTGAGTGAGACCGATTGGGTGATGGGGAATCAGCGCTGGCCGGCCGAGGTGATCCGCCGCATCGTCGAGACGCTTGACGTCCTCATCCTCCCGAATGCCAATCCTGACGGGCGGGAGTACGTGTTTGACGTCTTCCGCCTGTGGCGCAAAAACCGTGCCCGCCTTACGGGTACGGGTTGTGTCGGAGTTGACCTCAACCGTAACTTCGATCTTCTGTGGGGAATCGAGACCCGCGACTCATCTGGCGCGAAGCGGACCTCACGGAGTCCCTGCAGTGACATATTCGTCGGGCCGGGAGCGTTCTCTGAGCCAGAGACACAGAACGTAAGGACGCTTCTTGAGGCCAACCCGGTCGAGTGCTTCGTGGACGTGCATTCCTTTTCGGAGCTGATCTTGTACCCGTGGGGGCACGCGCCTAACCAAACCTCAGATCCCACCCAGCGGTATACGCTCGTCGACACCTCCGGCTGGAGGGAGCTGCCCGCTGACGCTCCTGATCACAAGGAGTATCTGTCACCGGCCGACCTGGAGCGGTTCACCGAGATCGGCCAGGCTGCGGCGCAAGCCATCCAGAACGTGCGTGGGCGCCGGTACACCGTGCAGCAAGGGATCGGCCTGTACCCAACGACGGGCACCTCCAGCGATTACGCCTTCAGCCGCCATGTCGCAGACCCGGCTAAACGTAAGGTCTACGGGTTTACGTTTGAGACAGGCCCGCAGGCTGGGACTGTTGAGGAGTCATTCCAGCCTGAGTTCCCCGAGGCCGACCGCATCAAGGAGGAGGCCACCGCAGGACTCATCTCGGTGCTCGTCTCCTGCATCACCGCGCCACCAACCTGATCAAAGGAAGGCCGGCAGCCAGTTACCGGATTCCGCACTGGTTGCCCATCTGAGGCTAGAAACTCAAGATGTCCTTCAGCCGGTCGCAACGGGAGAAGACGTGACAATCATCCCCAGAAAGCACGGTGGGATCGCGTTCGATCTCAGCGACATCAGGGGTTACTAGTTACAACTGTTGGTACCCGTCTCGATCCCAACTGGAGGTCTTCGAGGAACCTGGACGGAGTCGTGTCGAAGGTCTGGCTAAGGCGGTGGTGACCTGCTGGAGATGGTGGAGCATGCATCGTCAAGGCGGCGGGAGCGTTGTACCCAGAGATGACATCGATGCCGCCAAACGGAGAACAAAAGACCCGTGTCAACATCCGAAGCACATCATGTCTTTCCACCTTCTCACCTGTATCGAGGAAGCCCTGGCGTGAGCTCAGAGACAGCCTGATAGCGCAGATCATAAGGCTGCAATGACTCTGTGGCGCCAGTATCACCCTGCTCCCACCGTCTGACCGTACGTCGATGAACTTCAAGCCGGTCACCGAATGTGCTAGTCGAGGGGAGCCTACACCACGACGGATCATTTCCTCCGTGAGCGCAGGAAAGCGACACTCGACCTCATAGGTTATCCCGCTGACCTGTCGCTTTCCCGCGGATCCGGAGGAACTGATGCTCACCTGCGCTGACGTGGGCGTGGATCGCGCTCCGGTCGGCTGATCCAGGCTCAACCAGGCCTTCTTTGAACGCCTGGGGATCAGCGACCACGGCAGCGTCACCGACACCCGGCTGGCCACGCCCTTCGCCGAGGTGCACGCGACGGCCAAACTTACCGCTTACTACCGAAACAGGCGATCCCCGACCTCTCGTGCGGGGATCAGGGTTCACGGAACACCCGCCTTGGTAGGGCCACTACGAGAGACGAAACCTCTGTGGGCGCTGAGGGACTCGAACCCCCGGCCTCTGCGTTGTAAGCGCAGCGCTCTCGCCAGCTGAGCTAAGCGCCCGAGAAGACGTAGGGTACCTTGGCGGGGCTTGGGCGGACCGCCCAAGTGGGGCGGACATGGGCGGAACAGACGAGGAGACTTTCGTTTTTCGTTGAAATTCGCAACACTACAAGTGAGCCCGTGAGAAGCGGGTAAACAGACTGAAGGGGGAGCACGTGGCTAAACTCAGCGACATCCGAAAGGCGGCGCTCTTGGCGCCGCTCGTCATACTTGCCTTCTTGTCCGCTTGCACCTTCGATGGCGGCGTCCCTCAGCCCACTGCGACGAGGACCCCCCAGCCCACTGGGACGGTCAGTCCCCAACCCACGCCGGCCGTGACGCCCCAGCCGACCGCGACGCCGTGTTTGCCCGAGCATGGCTGCTATAGCCCTGGGGACCAAGGTCCGGCGCCAGCTGGTGGCACGCGCACCGGCGCGGGGGGAACGGCCCAGGGGATCAACCTCGGCTTGGTCGTGCTCGGAGGCGTGATCGTCACCGCGGGCGCAGGGCTCATACTCCACCGCCGCCTGCGGGCGTGAGGTATCGGGGACGCCATACCGCCGCCGCTCAGCGGCGTCTCCAGCGCCAGGCGTACGAGCGTGCTCAGGGGCGGCCTCGGGCCAGGTCATTAGGCCTGGCCATTGTCGCGGCAGGCGCCGGGCTGATCGGGGCGGGACTCGCCCCGTCAGCACCCCGGTTTTTGGGGCTAGCCCCCGCGTCGCAGGTGGTGGGAGCACCGGCTGCGGCGCGGGCAGCGCCTCCCGCGCTCTCAGCGGAGCAGGCTCAAGCCCTCATCGAGCGGTCGCCGCCGGAGGGGGTAGGCGAGTCCGGTGTCGCCGATCCAGGGCGGATCGTGATCCCCGCAATTGACCTCGACGCCGATGTCGTCCCGCTCGGCCTCCGGCCTGATGGCACCCTGGAGGTTCCAGAGAATTTCTCGCAAACCGGGTGGTACACCAACGGACCCGAGCCGGGCGAGCCGGGCTCGGCCGTCATTGTCGGCCACGTCGACAGCCTTGACGGCCCCGCCGTGTTCTTCCGGCTTCGCGCGCTCCTGCCGGGCGACGAGATCATCGTCGAGACAGTCGACGGCGGGTCCTTCACGTTCATCGTGGAGCGCACGGAGCAACACCCGAAAACCGAGTTCCCCACTGCCGAGGTCTACGGCCCCACCAATAACCGCGCGCTGCGGTTAATCACCTGCGGCGGCTCGTTCGACCGCGCAGCGCGCAGTTACCGCGACAACCTCGTGGTGTTTGCCAACCTCGCCAGCTGACCTTATCCAGCGCCTCTGGATCAGCCCTCGACGTAGAGCTGACCGCCGGCCTGGTGGAACTCATGAGCTTTCTCCCGCATTCCAGCGTCAAGCGCCCCCTGCGCATCGAGGCCATGAGCGGCGGCATAGTCACGAACGTCCTGCGTAATACGCATCGAGCAGAACTTCGGACCGCACATCGAGCAGAAATGCGCCCTCTTCGCGGCGGGCGCTGGCAGGGTCGCGTCATGGAAAGCCCGCGCGGTGCCAGGATCTAATGACAAGTTGAACTGATCCTCCCAGCGAAACTCGAACCGCGCTTTCGATAGCGCGTCGTCCCACGCTCGCGCGCGCGGGTGGCCCTTGGCGACATCAGCAGCGTGCGCGGCGATCTTGTAGGCGATCAAGCCGTCCTTGACGTCCTGGCGGTCGGGCAGCCCGAGATGCTCCTTCGGCGTGACGTAACACAGCATCGCGGTGCCCGCCATGCCGATGACCGCGGCGCCGATCGCTGAGGTGATGTGGTCATAGCCGGGCGCGATATCCGTCACCAGCGGCCCCAATGTGTAAAAAGGCGCCTCGTGGCACACCTCAAGCTGCCTCGTGACGTTCTCGACCACACGGTGGAGTGGGACGTGGCCCGGCCCCTCGATCATGACCTGGACGTCATGGCCCCAAGCGACCGTGGTCAACTCCCCCAACGTCTCCAGCTCGCCGAACTGCGCCTCGTCGTTCGCGTCGGCGATACTGCCTGGCCGCAGGCCATCGCCCAGCGAGTACGCGACGTCATAGGCGGCCATGATCTCGCAAATCTCATCGAAACGGGTGTAGAGGAAGCTCTCTTGGTGGTGGGCCAAGCACCATGCGGCCATGATCGACCCGCCACGGGAGACGATGCCGGTCACCCGCCTTGCCGTCAGGGGGATGTAGCGGAGCCGCACCCCGGCATGGATGGTGAAGTAATCGACACCCTGCTCAGCCTGCTCGACGAGCGTGTCACGGTACAGCTCCCACGTCAGCTCCTCAGGCTGCCCACCGACCTTCTCAAGCGCCTGGTAAATCGGCACCGTCCCGATAGGGACTGGCGCGTTGCGGATGATCCACTCCCGCGTCGCGGTGATGTCATCCCCGGTCGACAGGTCCATCACCGTGTCAGCGCCCCAACGGGTCGCCCACACCAGCTTGCTGACCTCCTCAGCGATCGACGAGGTCACCGCCGAGTTGCCGATGTTCGCGTTGACCTTGGTGAGGAAGTTGCGCCCGATCACCATCGGCTCGGACTCGGGATGGTTCACGTTGTTCGGCAGGATCGCGCGCCCACGGGCGATCTCGTCCCGCACGAACTCCGGCGCGCAGCCCTCGCGGACGGCGGCGAACTCCATCTCAGGGGTGATCTCACCCCGGCGGGCGTAGTGAAGCTGGGTGACGGTGCGCCCCGGCCGGGCACGCAGGATCGCCCGGCCGGCTCCCGGGCCCTCAACCCCCGCGGCGAGGCCCACGGTCTCGACGTCGCCGCGCGCGGCGATCCACCCCAGGCGCAGGGGGGGCAGGCCCACAGCGAGATCGACCTCAACGGCGGGGTCGCCATGCGGGCCGGAGGTGTCATAGAGCCGCACCGGCGGGTTGACCTCAACACCGTCGCGTGACGGCGTCGGCGATAGCGTGACCTCACGGAACGGCACACGCAGCTCACCGCTCCCGCCGTGCGCATAGACCCGCCGGATCGCGGGAGCGTCACCCTGGCAGGCATGCGCTTGCAGTGAGAGGTCTGGGCTGGACATGTCGCTCCCTTCGCCGGCATGATCCGGATCAGGTTCGGTCGGTCGGCGGTAACCGCCCTCTCAGCCCGGTACGCGGGCTCCCGTGGACTGGCGCCACTTTAGGGCGATGGCAATGGCTGAGCAGCGATCTCGCGTCGAGGTGACGGCTCTTTCGGTTCATGACGGGCTACAGTGCCGCGCGTGCCGTTCCCGCCACTGTGAGAGGACTGACTGTTGGGATGAGCGATCCTGGTCTGTACCCAGACGACAAACCCGGCCAGCAGATCCAAATCCAGGTCGATGACGCGATCAAGCATGGCGTCTACTCGAACTTTCTCGTGGTGAGCCACTCGGCCCACGAGTTCACGTTGGACTTCTGCCAGATCATGCCCGGTGGGGATGGCAGTGGCGTGATCGCCGATGTCGTCAGCCGGGTGAAGATCGCGCCGACGATGGCCGGCAAGATCATCCGCGCGCTCAATACGAACATGGCGTCCTACGAGGACAAGTTCGGGCTCATCCGCGAGATCGGGTGAGATCGCCGTGACCTCACAGAGGACTAGGCGCACGTGAGGCATCCCAGCAGTACGCGGGCGCTTGGCGCACGGCCGTCCCGACCGTTTGCCGTGCCACGCGCGGCAGGCACTCCCGGCGCCACCTGCAAAACGCCTCGTCTCACCGCCACCGGCGGGTAGAGCCCCGCCGGGCCACCCTGGAAGAACTGGTCCCCCCGGCTCCCGCCCGTTAGGATCCGCGGGCCGCTGGGCCGTCGTCCATTCAGCGGCGCTCAGCTACGGCGAGGAGCAGCGGTCCACGGCGCGCACTCACGCGGTGGGCCTCTAGAGAGGGAGGTCGTATGCCGCGGGGCAAGCATCTGAAGACCTACGACTTCTCGCTGCGCAAGGTCATCTTCGCGTCGTCCATCGGCACGTTGATCGAGTGGTACGACTTCTACGTCTTCGGCAGCCTGGTCACTGTCCTGGCTACGGTGTTCTTCCCTAAGGGCAACGAGGCGGTCGCGTTCCTGTCGACGCTGGCGACCTTCGCGATCGGGTTCGTCGTGCGCCCGTTCGGCGCGGTGTTCTTCGGCCGGATCGGCGACCTCATCGGCAGGAAGTTCACATTCCTGATCACGATGTCGATCATGGGCGGCGCGACATTTATCGTCGGGCTGCTGCCCTCCTACGAGACAATCGGGTGGCTCGCCCCGGCGATCCTGGTCATCCTGCGGCTGCTCCAAGGCCTCGCCCTGGGCGGGGAGTATGGCGGGGCCGCGATCTACGTCGCTGAGCACGCTCCGGACGACAAGCGCGGCTTCTTCACCGCCTACATCCAGACCACCGCGACCCTTGGCCTGGTCATCTCGCTCATCATCGTGGCGTGCACCGAGGCGATCCTCGGCGCGGAGGCCTTTAACACCTACGGCTGGCGCATCCCCTTCCTGCTCTCTGGCTTCCTGATCGGGCTCGCGCTGTATGTCCGCCAGAGCTTGAAGGAGACGCCCCTGTTCGACCGGCTCAAAGCGACCGGCAAAACCTCACTCACCCCGATCCGCGACAGCTTCCGCAGCGGCGCGTGGAAAATCATGGCGCTCGCGCTGTTCGGCGCCACCGCTGGCCAGGGTGTGGTGTGGTACACAGGCCAGTTCTACTCGCTCGTGTTCCTCCAGAAGATCCTGAAGCTGTCCATCATCGAGTCCAGCGTGCTGGTCGGCATCGCGCTGGTCCTGGCGACCCCGTTCTTCCTGGTGTTCGGCTCGCTCTCGGACCGGATCGGCCGCAAGCCGATCATCATGGCCGGCTGCGCGCTCAGCACGCTGACGCTCATCCCGCTGTTCAAGCTGATGACCTCCAGCGCGTGCGGCCCCTTGCCGCCTATCGCCGAGGTCGGAGCCTGCTCGCCGGCCAACGCCGGCGTCATCGTCCTGGCCGTCTTCCTGCTCGTGCTCTACGTCACGATGGTCTACGGGCCGATCGCGGCGTTCCTAGTCGAGCTGTTCCCCGGCAAGATCCGCTACACCTCGCTGTCGCTGCCGTACCACATCGGCAACGGGATGTTCGGCGGCATCGTGCCAGTCGTGGCCACGGCGATCGCAGCGCGGACCGGGAACCTCTACGCCGGCCTCGCCTACCCGGTCGCGGTCACTGCCATGACGTTCATCGTCGGCATGCTCTTCCTCCGCGAGACGAATACCAACCGGATCTACGAGGAGATCGGCGTCGCGCCGGCCGCCGCCGGCGGGTCCCAATAGCGCCTGTGGGCGGTAGGCTCCTACCACGATGCATGGCAACTGGCGGGTGCTGCCCTTGGAGGTGGGTGAGGCGCGGGCGCTGCTTGACCGGGGGCTGGCTCTGCTTGAGGGGCTGGCTGGTGAGCCGGCGCCCACGCTGCGCTGGTACCAAGCGAGCACGCCCGCGCTGGTGCTGGGGCGCGGCCAGGCCGGGACGCTCGCCGCTGGTGACGGCCTCACCGCGCTCACGCGGTTCTCCGGTGGCGGGGCGGTCCTGCTGGACGCCGACATCCTGTCGCTCGACGTGCTCCTGCCGGCTGGGCACGCGCTGTTGGACGGCGACATCGGCGCGGTCTTCGCGCGCGTTGGCGAGGCGTGGGCGCGCGCGCTGCGCGGCCTCGGCGTCGCCCACGTCACGGTGTGGGGCGGGCCGTCGACCGCCCGGCGGCGCGGGACGGACCGCGAGCGTCTCCTCGCGGCGGTCTGCTACGCGACGCTTGGGCGTGGGGAGGTGCTCGCGGGCGGGCGCAAGCTCGTCGGACTCGCCCAGCGCCGCCGCCGTCAGGGCGCGCTCGTCCAGTGCGGCCTGCTCCGCCGCTGGCGGCCAGCCCGGCTGCTCCACGCCTTGGGGGCTGACCCCGGCGACGCTGAGATCTGCCGCCACGCTGTCGGCCTCGCCGACCTGCTCACCGACCCGCCACCCGATGCCGTGCTGATGCGGGCGGTGGAGCAGGAGCTGGCAAGCGCAGGATCATGACCTCAGCGCGGCGAGCAGCGGGATCGCGGCGATCTTCTCCTCGGTCAGCTCCTCCCACACAATCCCGGTGGGCCGGGAGCGCCCGCCGCCGCAGGCGATCACCTCATCAGGGGTGACGATCAAGTCGAGCGGCACGTCATGGGCAGTGAGCGGGATGCGGCCCGTGTCCAGCACCTGGGCCGGGTGGACCGTCGTGGCGACGACCGTGTCCGGGCCGATCAGGCCAGCGGCAGCCGCGAGCGCGAACTCCAGGTCGCTGAACCCCCCGCCCTTGCCGAGCCGCGCGCCCGTGGGGTCAACCGCGACGCACCCGCAGACGACCAGATCGACCGGCTCCAGCGCATCGACGGGGACCGCCCGCCCGTGGCGGCTGGCGCCCTTGATTGACGAGGCTTGGCGGGGCGCGACGCCCAGTTGCGATGGGTCGAGCAGGAAGAACGGGTCCGGCTCGGCCAGCCGTGGGACGGCCATGTAGAGCATCAGCCCATCCTCCAACGCCCGCTGGCGGACCGGCCACTGCGGCGAGTCGGGGTTCGCCTTGACCGCGCTCGCGCGCGCCCACGCGCTGGTGCCGCGGAGCTGCTCGGCCGCCGCCTCCGCGCCAACGAAGTTCGGGATCCGCCCCCGGGCGCCGGGGAAACGCGCCGCGCCCGCATCTTGGAGCGCAGCCCACGCCTCTTCCCGCAACTTGCGTTTGGCCTCAAGGACCTCGGGGTCGCCGCCAGCGTCCGCGCTGTGGTCATGGGTCATGACCGGCGAGGTTAGCCGCATCGCGCAGCATGCGCGCGGCCTGGCGCTCGGCGTCGACGAGGTCGCCGATCCGCACGCGCAGACTCGCGACCAGGTCGGCAGACTCGGCGGCGGTCAGCGGGAAGTCGCCGCCCGGCTCGGCCGGCACCCCGCGCATGGCGGCCAGCGCTGGGACCTCGGCGGGCAGCGCAGCCTCGGCGAACGCGGTCCAGCGCCGGCCCAGGTCCGCGTACCGCCCGGCAAGCTCGCCCAGGCCAACCTCAGTGAGGAACCGCGCGTACATCGGCCGCATCAGCCCGCCGCCAGTGAACGCGCGCTCGATCCAGTAGTAGGTCCACCGCAGGCCGCTCCCCAGCAGGTGGCCGGGCGGGAACGTCCTGGTCCAGCGGCGGTCACCCCACGCCGCGAGGGCGTCCACCGTGAAGTTGCGCCGCCCGGTGAGCAGGCCGTCAGCGCAGGCGCGCAGCGCGGCTTGGATCGCCGGCTCCAGGTCGATCGTGGCCGGCGCGGCCTCAAGCGTCACGAGCCGGTGCCGGTCCTTGCGGATCTTGCCACGCGCCCTGGCGAGCACCTCGGCGGGGACACGGACCGGCTCTGGGCCGAGATCGCCGAGCAACGCGGTGCGGGCGTTGGCCTCGTAGACGACGACGTGGTGCCCGCCACCACCCCATTCCGCCGGCCAGCCGTGGTGGCCCAGCTCAGCGGGGTCGGCCAAGGCGATCACTGGGCCGCGCCCGAGCAGCTCGTGGAGCAGCCACGCAGCCGCGCGGGTGCCACCGGTCTCGAGGCGCTGGATCCTGACCCCCAGCCGCGCGCACGCCTCCTCGATGAACCCGATGCCGTCGTCCCACCGGTGCCGGGCGCCCAGGTAGAGCGTGGACAGGCCCTCGCGCTCGTACCGGAAGGTGAGCATCCCCGCACCGATCCCGCCGCCGAGGCCGAGCACCATCTCCTCGCTCAGCCGCAGCCCCGCGCACGCGAGCAGAATCCGCAGCGTGGTGGTCTCGGGATGGATGCCGGGCAGATGGCAGGACTCGGGCGGATTCGCCACATGCCGGGGCACGGCGACCGCAGATCCGCCGATTCGCGCGAGGCGGGCGTGGACCCGCTGCTCAAGGTTCCTCCGAGACGCCATTGCGAAACTCCCGACCCGCGCCGCCACCGATCCTGTGACGCCAGTTAGACCGACCAGTCCAGGCGCATAGGCCCTCCCGTACGTCCGCGCTCGGTCGCGACGATCTCAGCGATGATCGCCAACGCGATCTCCTCAGGGGTGCGGCTGCCGATGTCCAGGCCGCACGGCGAGTGGAGGCGCGCGATGTGGTCCTCCGGTGTCCCCCGCTCCCGCAGCCGGCGCACGACCTCGGGAGCGTGCCGGCGGCTGCCGAGCATCCCGACGAAGAACGCCTCGCTTGCGAGCCCGATGCGGAGCACCTCCTCGACGTACGGCGCATCGTGGTCGCTGATCACGACCGCGTCGTGCGGGCCGGGTGGCGCGGCGAGCAGGTAGCGGGGCGGATCATCGGCCCTGACCTCGACGCCTGCCCGCACGCTTGTGTCCCCGCCCGGCGCGACCAGCACGACCCGCCGCCCGATTGTCCGGGCCAAGCCGGCGACCGCGCGGGCGACCGGATTGGCGCCGAGCACGATCACCGCCGGCTCTGGGGTATGGACCTCAGCGAACAGCTCCAAGGTCCGCTCGTAGCCGTGGGTGCCGAACTCCAGGCGGCGCCGGAGGGGAGTCTCCGCCTGCAGCGCCTCACCAGCCAGGTCGATCCCGGCGCCGTCGAACTCCGAGCAGCCAAGCGTCCCCGCCAGCACCCCGTCGTCGCCGACGACGAGCTTCGCGCCCGGGTGCGATGGCGCGTCGCCCGCGACATCGAGCACGGTCACGAGCACCACCCGCTCTCCCCTTGCCCTGGCCCGCGCGAGCGCGTCGAATACGTCCATCAGCAACCAGGGTAAGGCTTGCGGCGGCCGGCAGGAGGCGCACAGTGACCTATCCGATCTGTGTGCAGTGCGGAGTGCAGTACGGCAAGCCGCGCGAGCGCTGCCCGATCTGCGAGGACGAGCGCCAGTACGTCCGGTGGGGCGGGCAGGCGTGGACGACGTTGGAGGAACTCCGGCGCGGCCACCGCAACCGGATCGAGCCGGAGGGTCCGGGGCTCTGGGGGATCGGCACCGAGCCGAGCTTCGCGATCGGCCAGCGAGCGCTGCTGGTCCAAGCGCCTGGCGGGAACGTGCTGTGGGACTGCATCACGCTGCTCGACGACGAGACCATCTCCGGGGTGGAGCGGCTCGGTGGGCTGGCCGGGATCGCGATCTCGCACCCGCACTTCTACGGGACGATGGCTGAGTGGAGCCAGGCGTTCGGCGACACACCGGTCTTCGTGCACGCCGCTGACCACGAGTGGACCGGGCGCTCGGACAACGCCGTCTTCTGGAAGGGCGACGCCCTGGAGATCGGCGATGGCCTCACCCTCCTCAACTGCGGGGTGCACTTCCCCGGCGGCACGGTGCTCCACTGGGCCGGCGGGGCGGGCGGCGCTGGCGCGCTGCTCAGCGGGGACATCTTCCAGGTCGTCATGGACCGCCGGTATGTGAGCTTCATGTACAGCTATCCCAACCTCATCCCCGAGCATCCCGAGACCATCCGCCGCGCCGTCCAGCTGACCGAGCCGTACCCCTTCGAGCAGATCTACGGCGCCTGGTGGCAGCGCAACGTCACGGCGGACGCAAAAGCGGCGTTGCGGCGGTCCGCGCAGCGCTACCTGGCCAGCGTGGGTTACTCACCGTAGCGGGGCGGTGAGTCCGGGCCGGGCGGTCCAGGCTCGTCCCCTTTGAGGTCCAGCTCTGACTCTCGACGGTTCCGGCGCGCCCGAGCAGCCTCGCCAGCATGGATCATTCAGACAAACCGGAGCGGCTCGGCCCTGGCATCTGGCGTCGCACCGCGCATATCGACAACGAGCAATGCCGCTCGGCCACCCCGTGCTGCGACGGTGAGGTGACGGTCCGGCTCAGCGAACTCAACATCCTCGGGTACGTGACGCTGCGCTGCCCCACCTGCGCCAAGCCTTGGGAGCTGCGCTACGACCCGTGGAAACCCGGCCGTGACGCGTTGTGGGTCGACTGACCAGGAGCGGACGCGCGTCAGGCGCTGAACCCGAAGGAGGCCACGAACGTGAAGTTGGCTGACCTATTCAGCAGCCTGATGACCACGAAGTCGTCGTACAAGCCCGGCGGCACCTCGGTGTCCACGCGGAGCCGGACGCTGACGAACGCGGGGAGGGTGATGCCGGCCAGGTTGAGGTCCACCTCCTTGCGGTTGTTGTCCGCGCTGCTCAACCTCTCCGTTGCGAGCACAGTCTCGGTCGCGCGTGCCGGGTCGTTGGGGTCCGGTTGGTAGGCCGTCACCGTGATCAGGTGCCCCGGATACCCGGCGAAGGTCTGCACGTCCTGGGTGCGCAGAACGAGCGTGGTCGTATCGGGGCCGGCGGGATCGGTCTTCCGCAAGGTCAGCGGGAACTCCAGGGCAAGCCCCGAGTATGCAGCATCACCGTACACTCCGGGCTCGTCGCCCAGGTGAATTCGACCTTCCCACACAAGCTCTGGCTGCACGCTGAGCATGAACTTCCCTCTCAAATTTGGATGGCCGCGCGGCGATCCGAACTGCTACGCCGCGTATAGCCTAGATTACAGAATCGCTCCCAATTGTGAGATACGCCATTCCGGGCTTGCCGTTTTACGCACCAACGAGGCTCACTCTGGTGCGCCGGGAGGGATTGAACCCGATCGTTCGATCCGTAGCCATCTCGACTCGCTCGAAGCCCTTTCACGGGTCAGACGCAGGCGCTATTCGAGGAGTTGTTTACCCTCATGCGGCCTCCTGGAGCAGACGAGCAGTCACGACAAAACCAACCGCGAAGCGCCGACCCGGCTCACGCTCCTATGGTCACGCGACGTCCGAGTAGTCGCGAAGCGCGCGGCGGCAGCCTACGGCGCCTAGCTGGCCAAGGTTGAGTACACAGACGAGTTCGAGGCTTGGTGGGGTCACCCCTCACCACACCGCAGCAAGAGGACCTCGACGCGGTCGTCCGCTTGCTCCAAGCCCACGGTCCGGCGTTGGAACGACCACACGTCGATCGCCTCCAGGGCTCACGGCTACACAACCTCAAAGAGCTGCGCTACGCGGTTCGACGGCCGCTGGCGCACGACGAGTACACCTCGCTGGCGTTCCGCAAAGCCGAGGACCACCTCCGGCTGATCCCGGTCATGCTCGAGGACGTGGCCGATCGCCTGCCGACCCGGCTGCGTAAACTCGCCCGCCGGTCAGGCGAGCGGTCCGGGCAGGTAGGAGGTGGCAAGCTACAGAGATGGTCCGCCTTGCTCGCCGATCTGGGGACCGCGACCGAAGACGTCGCTGCCGGCAGGGATGTTGAGGAGGTCTGCGATCTCGGGGTGGCGGATGCCCAGGTCAGGATTGGTGGTTTCACCGCAACCCAGTTGACTGCTTGGCGAGCACATTGATCGGTACGCGTCCCAGGATGGGTACGTGTTTTCTTCGACCGAGGGTCTGCCGTTGCGGAGGAGGAACTTCTACCGCCGGCTTTACAAGCCTGCGGTCAGGCGGGCAGGCTGGATGAGCGACTCGGGTGAGATGAATATCCGGCACACGTGCGCGGCGCGTTTACGAGCCGGGGCACGTTGGCCGAGATCGGCCAGGGTGCTGCGCCACCGCAGCGTTTCGACCACGACCCTTTACGCCAAGGTCGACCGGGCTGCCCTTGGAGGCCTGGCGCTTCCGTGGCCTGAGGGTGGGGCATGAGCACGCTCAGCCAGGCCGTGAAGGGCTACCTGGCCGCCCGCCGGGCGCTGGGGTTTAGAACATGTTTGAGAAGTCTTTTGGTGGGGTCGTGGCTCCTCCGGGTTTCCCCCCCCGCACCCTTTTTTTTTTTTCTCCCCCCCCCCGGCCCGCCCCCC
>Ga0081538_10001288_pt1 | contig 26057 bp, 28 predicted proteins | sample TabmetS5T2R1_FD_71022 | JGI IMG/M metagenome (GOLD analysis project Ga0081538, IMG submission 71022) | Tabebuia heterophylla rhizosphere microbial communities from the University of Puerto Rico - S5T2R1 | ecosystem: Host-associated > Plants > Roots > Rhizosphere ... | reverse complement strand
GACCGGGGCGCACTCGTTCACCACGGTCCGGGCGGCGCCGCTGAACTTCAGCCAGCGCGCCGCCGCCGGTGACGCCGCCCGCCTGGCGGCGATCTTCGACCGGTTCGAGCGCTGGTCGACGGCGCGCGCCACCCTCCAGGTCCTCACCCTGCTCAGCGTGACGTGGGCGCTGGTCGCCAGCATCGCGGCCGCCTGAACCACCCGGCCGATCGGTAAGAGCGGAGGATACGAACCCCACGGGTGCCCCCACCGGACCTGAATTGTCTACGCGGTGTGCTTCCAGGTGCGCTCCTGGGCTCCACCAGGCCGTCGAGCTGGCGGATGCCGCAACGTCGTCCCATCCTGTGCCCGCTCATTCCGGGATGTCGCGGCGCGTCCCGTACGCCGAGCCACGCCTGTGGAGTGATCTCCCTCACGCGCTGTCACGACGATCGATCACGCGGTGTCTTGAGGCCGAACCCTAGAACGAGGGAGACACCATGATTGAGAACACCGCAGGGGGCGTGGCGCTGGCCGAGAAGCCATACGAACGCCGCTGGGCGGCGCTGGCCGTGCTGGCGTTGAGCCTGGTGGTCATCGGGATGGACAACACCATCCTCAACGTGGCGCTGCCGACCCTGGTGCGGGACCTGGGCGCGAGCGCCAGCGAGCTGCAGTGGATGGTCGACGCCTACGTCCTGGTCTTCGCCGGGCTGCTGCTCACCACGGGGGCACTCGGGGACCGCTTCGGGCGCAAGCTCGTGCTGGACCTCGGGCTGCTGGTGTTCGTCGCCGGCTCGGTCGCGTCCGCCTGGGCGGGCTCGCCCGAGGTGCTGATCGCCACGCGGGCGGCGATGGGGGTCGGCGCCGCGATGATCATGCGCGCGACCCTGTCGATCATCACCGACACCTTCCCGGCCGCCGAGCGCGAGCGGGCCATCGGCGTCTGGGCGGGCATGGCCGGGCCTGGGCGTCGTGTTCGGGCCGGTCGTGGGCGGCTGGCTGCTGGGGCACTTCTGGTGGGGCTCGGTGTTCTTGGTCAACGTGCCCGTGGTCGCCGTGGCCCTGCTCGCCGGCTGGGTGCTGGTGCCGGAGTCAAAGGATCCGCGCGCCACCCCGCTGGACCCGATCGGCGCGCTGCTGTCGATGGCCGGGCTGGGCAGCCTCGTCTACGCGATCATCGAGGCGCCCGACAACGGCTGGACCGACCCCGTGACGCTGTGGGCATTTGGTGCCGGCGGGGTGCTGTTGGCGCTCTTCGTCGCCTGGGAGCTGCGCACCCCCCACCCGATGCTGCAGATCGGCCTGTTCCGCAACCCCCGCTTCAGCGCCGCCGCTTCAGCGCCGCCAGCGCCGCCATCACGCTGGTGTTCTTCGCCCTGTTCGGCACGATCTTCGTGCTCCAGCAGCACCTGCAGTTCGTGCTCGGCTACGACGCGCTGGAAGCCGGGTCGCGGCTGCTGCCGGTCGCCACCGTGGTGCTGGCCGCGCCGCTGGCCGCGCGGATGTCCGAGCGTGTGGGCACCAAGGCAGTCGTCACCGCGGGCCTGGTGGTCGTCACCACCGGGCTGTGGCTGGTCTCCCGCGTCGACGCCGTCGACGGCTACGCCCCGATCGCCTGGTCGCTGGCGGTGCTCGGCCTCGGGATAGGCGCGGCCATGGCGCCGGCGACCGCCTCGGTCATGGGCTCGGTGCCGCTGGCTAAGGCCGGGGTCGGCTCGGCGATGAACGACACCACCCGCCAGGTCGGGGGCGCCCTCGGCGTGGCGGTGCTGGGCAGCGTGTTGTCGTCGTCCTACCGAGACGCGATCGCCCCGGCGCTGGCCGGACTGCCGAGCCAGGCCGCTGCGGCCGCCCACGACTCGCTGGGCGCCGCGCTCGGCGTCGCCGGCCGCTTGGGCGCCGCCGGGGACACCCTGGCCCAGGCGGCGCGCGGCGCGTTCGTGGACGCCATGGGCGACGTGGCGCTGGTTGCCGCGGCCGCCGCGCTGCTGGGCGCGCTCGTCACCTTGGTACTGCTGCCCGCCCGCGCGCCCCAGCCGCTGCCCGACGTCGACCTCGCCACCGCCGCGGGCACTCTCGATCGCACCGAACAGGTGGGTGAGATCGAACGGCTACCAACGAACGAGGACCTTGCTGTGGATGCACGCTTGAGGCCTTCGGCCACCGGGGCCGGCCGCGAAGGAGAGGGGGCGAGATTTGAGCGACCAGGCCACTGACCCGGCGACCGAGACTTTCCTCGCCGACCGCAACCTGCTGTTCACTGTCGCATACGAGATGCTGGGATCGGCGGCCGACGCCGAAGACGTCCTCCAGGAAACCTGGCTGCGGTGGGTCAAGGTCGACGTGGGGCAGGTGCGCGACCAGCGCGCCTACCTGGTCCGGATCATGACCCGGCAGTCGCTTAACCGGCTGCGCACCATGAGGCGCCGTAAGGAGGTGTACGTCGGCCCCTGGCTGCCCGAGCCGCTGCTCACCGCGCCGGACGTGGCCGAGGACGTCGAGCTCGCCGAGAGTGTGTCGATGGCGCTCATGCTCGTCCTCGAGACGCTGTCGCCGATCGAGCGCGCCGTCTTCGTGCTGCGCGAGGCCGTTGATGTCGGCTACGACGAGATCGCGGCCGCCGTCGACAAGAACCCCGCGGCCGTCCGCCAGATCGCCCATCGCGCCCACCAGCACGTCGATGCCCGCCGCCCTCGCAAGGTAGCCTCCCCGAGCCAGACCCGGGCAGCTCTGGAGGCGTTCCAGCGCGCGCTCGAAACCAGAGACCTGCAACGCCTCCTTGACGTGCTCGCCCCTGAGGTCGTCCTGGTGAGCGACGGCGGCGGCGTCAAGCAGACTGCACCGCAGCCGATCATCGGCGCCGCGAAGGTGGTCCGCTACTTCGCCAGCGGCTCCGGCAAGGTCGAAGGCACGCTCACCGTCGACCCCACCGTGGTCAACGGCAACCCAGCACTCGTCGTCCGCCTGGACGGCGAGATCGACGGCGTGATGGCGATCCGTGTCGAGGACGCCCGCATCACCGGCCTCTACTACGTCCGCAACCCCGAGAAGCTGACCCGCGTCGAATCCGAGACCCCGCTCACCCTGCGATGAATACCGGTGGCGGAATCGCCACCTGGGCATCAGGTGCAACGCCGAGGGATGCGCGGCGGCTGGTGTTGTGACAGAGCACCCAGCTCAGGGTCGCGGGTTCGAGACCCGGCGGGTCCTCCACAGGGTGTGTGGTACCGCCTGCGGCACCCGGATGAGACGAATTAAGCCCTGTGGATTGTGCGAGCGGGGGGTTCGAACCCCACGGGTTGCCCACCGGGACCTAAATTGCACATGTGGCGTGCTGCCCGATGCTCTCCTGGCCCCATCAGGCCTTCTGGCAGGCCTGATGCCGAAGCGTCGTCCCAGCCCGTACGCCGTCGTCCCGGCATCTTGCGGGGAGTCTCGTGAACAATCCAGTGAGCATCGGGGTTCCGGTCCCGTCCGGTCGCGGACGCCTCCGGCGCTCCGTTCCTCCGCGATGAGGGACCGTATCGGCCGCCGGGCACGGCAAGGCCGATCCTTGCCCGCGACCTACTGTGTCAGAGGAGTCCTCGAGCTTCCTTGGGCGGACCATCCCGCGAACTTGGAAACGCACTCATTGCAGATGAAGATCAGCGTGATGACGGCGAAGGTGTTGGGGTCCCTGACCGGGTACTCGGCGCCGTAGAGCGTCTGCACCTGCGCGTGGGATTTCCTGCAGAACCAGCATTTGAACCAGGCAGGGTCAGGTGGGGGTTCCGCGATGATCTCCGGCTTCTCGTCCTGGTCGGTCTGGAGGAATGCCTCTTCGTCCCTCACGGCGTAGATGTAGGCGTCGCCGCGAGGCTGATCGGTTCCCTCCTCCATCGGTGCCTCCGATCGCTTCAAGGGCCGCCGACACCGGTCAGGCCGGATACCCGCGATGAGCATCCTCGTATGCCCCGCTCACCTCAAGACCTCTTCCGTGTCAGAGAGCCCAGGAGGGTGGCGGCGACCTGCGGTGGGTGGGGGAGTGTGTGCCAGCTGAGCTGGGCAGACGGCGGGCCGCCGGTGACCGTTGTTGTCCGCTGCGATCCGGTCGTTCATGGCCCGGATGTGGCCCCGGTCACGAGCTTGGAAGGCGCGTCCGGTCCCGTCGTCCTGGCCTGGTGTTCCGCCGCTGCCGCAGGTCAGCGCCTCCGTGGATCGACCGTTGTTGTCCGTGAGTGACCGCCAGATGCCGATGCTACGGGCACGCGGAGGGCACGGCCGGCGAGGACCAACCGCGCTCCAGCGTGGCGGTGATGGTCACACCCTCAACCGGAGGGTGAGGCCCGTCCTAGGTGACTACTTGCCTCGTTGGCAACTGCCCGGTAGGGCGGGCGGCAGCGTGCCTCGCCTCCCTGGTTACCGCGCTCGACCGTCGAGGTTGCTTGCCTGCGACACCGCCTGGTCGAGTGCGTCCTCGGCCCAGCGGCCGAAGCTGTCCAGCAGCTCCCGGACGACGCCGGCATCGGCCACGGGCCGCCGCCCCTGCTCGGCGGCGCGCCGTGCGGCCTCGGCCCACTGGGGGAACGCCGCACCGACCGCGGCGGCCTGGTCCTCCAGCACGGTCGCCCAGACACCCTCGCGCGCCATGACGACCGCGAACGCGACCTGCACCATCCTCTTCGAGGCCATCCGACAGGCACGCCGGATGGCCTCGGGATCGGTCGAGGTCGCCAAGGTCTCGCGTGCCCGCGCGAGTACGGCATGGGTATCGCCATGGAACCCGGCGGCCACCGCGGCCGACGGCTTGGTCCGCGGCAGGCTCGGCCGCAGATCCTGGCCGAAGATGCACACCGCCAGCTCCCGGAGGAAGACCTGCCCGCTGTAGCGCTGGGCCGGGGAGCGGACCTCCTGGAGGTGGGTGAGGCCGACCCCGGCGCTGAACAGCACCGGGAACCGTTCGACCAGGGCTCGCTCCACGCGGTCGGCGTGAACTCGGTCCTCGTCGGTCGGAGCTGCCAGGAGGACGGCGATGAGGTCGGCATCGGAGCGGCCCGGGACGGCGTTGCCTCGCACGATGCTGCCGTAGAGGTAGGCGCTGTGCAGGCGCCGTCCCATCGCCTTGGCCAGCAGGCCCGCCGCCGCCTCGGGCACGCCTTGGTAGTCGGGCTGCACGTTGGCGAGGTTGGCCTCTGGGCGGATGTAGCCCTCGGGGTCGAGACGGTCCATCTGGTGATTGTCGCGGACCAGGCCCGGTCGTGGTGCTGCCGGCCGAGGGCGGCCTCCGGCCGCCCGCTGGCCGGCCTTGAGTTCGTAGAGAAACTCCTCACGAGCGCAATGGTTGCCTTGCTGGACGGAGCGGAACGCGAGCATGCTTCGCCAGGATCCGCTCGCCGCATAGTCAGTCGACCCGACGACCGCTGACTGCGCCGTGTTCCTGGCCACCGCCGCGGCCCAGGGCAGGTCAGGCCATGCCGCCACGCACCAGGCGAGACACCAGACCCGCCCTGGCCGGCCAGTCGGTGAGCCGTCAGCTTCCTCCGGCGCCGCCGTCCCCTCCGCCGCCAGGGAACGGCTGCCCGAGCAGGCCGGGTTCCCCGGAGCGGTCCCGGTCGATCTCATCCGAGCCGTGTGGTGGGCGCTGCCAGGGCCAGCTACCGTTGAAGAGCCAAGACAGACCAAGCATTAGGACAGTGAGGCCGCCGACCAGCGCAACGATGAGGATGACGGGTTGCCGAGATCCATCGGAGTACCTCCTAGCGCCGAACCTGACGCCCGAGCCGGATGGCGGTGGATGGCTCGCTGGCGCCATCGTGGCACTCACCCCAGGGGCGGTAAAGCGATCCGTCCGTGACCTTTGGCACCTGCGGCTGGTGACGTTGAGCACCGGCTCCTGGCGTGCCGGAGGACGGCAGTGATGGCCCGGCAGCCCCGGCTCAGCTCAACCTAGTCGCCCGCTCGGCGTAGCCGTCGCCCACCCCAGGCTGGGGCCCAGTTCCTCGGCGACGACCTCAACCACCGACCGGGCGCTGCCGTCCTCAGTGGTCCAGGTCCGCTGCTGGAGCCGGCCGACCACCACCACGCGGCTGCCCTTGGAGAGGAACTCGGCGGCGTGCTCGGCCTGGTCGCGCCAGACCACCACGGTGATGAACGACGGCTCTCCGTCACGCCCGCGGGACACGGCGACCCGGAACGTCGCTCGGGCGGTGCCGCCCTCAGTGTGCCGTAGCTCGGGGTTGTCGGTGAGGTTGCCGGCGAAGCTGACGCTTGCCTCTGGCATGGTCCTGTCCTCCTGTTGCCTGGCCGGGCGGGCTGCCCTGCCCTTGGACCCGGGGGACGGTGGACGCCTTGGCATGCCACGAGGCCGCCAGGGGCAAGCCCTGGAGCCAACGAAGCCGGCCCGAGTGGATCAGGCTGCCGAGCGTGCTCGGCTCAGGAGCCGGGTCGGTTGGCGGACAGGCTTGCGGCTGGTGGTCGGGCATGCCAGGAACCGTCCGGCCAGATCCCTCCACCCTGGGCGCGGTGGGAGAGCGAGGCTCCCACCGCGAGGGCTGCCCGCGGCCCGTCCCAGGCTCAGCCAGTCAGGGTCTCGACTTCCTCAAGCCGCGGCGTCGGCACACGCTCCGCTGGGCGCTGGAACAGGGCGCCGGACGGGTTGTGGGGCAGCACGACGGTGCGGACGTAGGTCAAGCCCTGTTTGAGGTAGTAGTGCTGGAGGCGTTCGTTGGTGGTCCACACGTCCACCCGAAGCCAGTCGGCTCCCTCGTCGGCCGCCTTGGTGCCGGCCCAGTCCAGCAACTCGGCACCGAGGCCCTGGCCGCCGTAGGCGCGATCCACCGTGACCTTGGCGTAAGAGACGCGGACCAGCCGCCGCAGCTCCCCCTCCCGGAGGCCGACCAGGCGGCCGAGGGCGCGCTGGACGGCGATGGTGGTCCGCCGCCGCAGCTCCGGCGCGAGCGCGTTCCACAGCACCTGCGCCTGGGCGTCGTAGCAGCCCGGGCAGAGCGGCTCCCCCAGCCGGGGGTCGTCGGGCTCGTGGCGGTGCCAGCAGCCGGCCCGGGTGCCATGCGGGCAGCGCGCGCCCTGCCGGTGGGGGTGGCAGGGCAGCACCAGCCGCCCCTGGGCCTTGCGGGTGTGGACCCCGGCCGAAGCTGGGGCGGTGAAGGTCACGAACAGCCGCGGGTGCTCGCTGACGGTGTCGGGGACACCCTTGCCGCCCTTGAGGCCGGCGGCGAGGAGCTGGTGAGCGTCCGCCCGGTAGACCGCCGCGCACGAGGGGCAGCGCGACTCCCGGCGGGTGCCGCACGCCTTGAGCAGCACCCCGTCCGGCTCCCGCCCCGAGTCGTAGGTGGTGCGCAGCTCGCCGGTTGCCGGGTCGGCCTGCTCGACCCGGCCGGCCAGGCGGACGGGGTGGTGGCAGTAGCCGGCCTGGGCGACCAGCTCGGCCCAGCGGTCGTAGCCGTGGCCGGCGCGGTCCACGACCTCGGCCAGCACCCCCGGCAGCACGGCCCCGACCGGCATGGGCTCGCTCACGCGACCTCCCCTGGCGCCGGCATCCCGGGCACCACCCGCAGCCCCGGCACCGCCTCCTCTAGCAGCTCGGTCGGGTTGGCGCGTAGGGCCGCCGTGGCCCGGATGACGGCGGCGACCTGATGGTGGTCCACCTGGGGAGTCCGCACCCAGTGAAACCCGGGCCGGCCCGGCAGGCTGGTCACCGCCACGCCCACGTAGGCGGGGTCGTTCAGCAGCACCGGAGAGACCTCCGGGTGCTGGCGGACCTCCTCGCCCAGCGCGGCCACCGCCCCGTCGACGGTGCGGGTGTGGACCCCGGCGCAGCTTCGGGCCCTTCCTGGAGCACGTCCGGGGCGATCGGCTGTACGCGGCGTGGCTGCTGGCCGCGACGACCGGGATGCGCCGCGGGGAGATCCTGGGGTTGCGGTGGCGCGACCTGGGCCTGGAGGCTGGCCGGGTGGCGGTGCGGCGACCGCGAATCCTGGTGGACTACCAGGTGCGGGTGTCGGAGCCGAAGACGGCCAAGGGCCGCCGCTCGCTTGCCCTGGACCCGGTGACGGTGGCGGCGCTGCGTGCCCACCGCGCTCGTCAGGCCGAGGAGAAGCTGGTGGTGGGTGGCCGCTACCGTGACTCCGAGCTGGTGTTCACCCGCCCGGACGGGACCGCCGTGCACCCGGAGCGGTTCTCGGACTGGTTCCGCCAGCGCGTGCGAGCGGCGGGGCTGCCGAGGATCAGGCTGCACGACGTGCGCCACAGCTACGCCACGGCGGCGCTGGCCGCGGGCGTGCCGGCCAAGGTGGTCAGCGAGCGCCTGGGCCACGCCAACATCGCCATCACCATGGACACCTACAGCCACGTCCTACCGGGCCTGGACGAGCAGGCCGCCGGGCAGGTCGCCCCGCCTCATCCTGGGTACCGGCGACCCGGTTCCCGGAGTGCTGCGTGAGCAAAGCGTGAGCATCCGGCCACCTGCCGCCGACCAGCCGGCGCGCCAGGGTCGCAAACGGGCAGCTCAGCGGGGCGGTGCGAGCGGGGGGATTCGAACCCCCACGGGTTGCCCCACCGGGACCTAAACCCGGCGCGTCTGCCGGTTCCGCCACGCTCGCCCACCGGGAGTGTACCGGCGGGACTGCTCAGGACGTCTCGATCTTGACGTCGTCGATGTCGCCGGCGATGTGGTCGCATACGGGGCACGCTGACAGCCATCGAATGGCACGTTCCCGGGCAGGGTCGTGGCTCGGAACCATCGACGGCCTCTTGCGGACGCGCCCTCGGCGTCGGCCATGCCCGGGAAGCCCCCGGCAGCGCGGTTGTGGGTCCTCGATGGCCAGACCCGCGCGGGTCAGTGCCACCTGCGGCCGGCGCCAAGGGCGGCGGCCAGGGCGGCGAAGGCGGCGAGGGAGTACGCAAGGCGGGTCAGGCGGGCCTTCATGGCGACCTCCGGTCGGTTGGGGCAGTGCACCGCTTGGGCTGCTCGCGTGAGACGAGCGATAGGTCCCACTTGGTCGCGTAGTATGGTCGGGTTTGCCGTACCGGTCAATTCGGCCCGGTTGGTGCCGTCCTCGGGAGTCCTGGGTGTTCCTGGTCGCTGTCGTCGCCTTGGCCGCCGTGGCCGTGCCGCTGGCCGGTGGCCGGCTCGGCGCCCTCGCCGAGGTCCGCCTCCGCCGTGTGTGGGCGATCTTCGTGGCCTTAGGCTTGGAGGTCGTGGCCGTGGAGCTGCCGTGGCTGTCCGAGGGGCTGCGTAGCGCCCTGATGGTGGCCGCCTACCTTGTCGGGGCGCTCTTCCTGGCTGCCAACTGGCGGGTCCCCGGCATGCCGCTGATCGCCCTTGGGGGCGCCCTGAATCTGTTGGCCATCACCATCAACGGCGGGGTCATGCCGGCCTCCCGGTCAGCCCTGATCGGAGCCGGGTTGCCGGTGGATCAGCCCGGGTTCCAGAACTCGACCGCCCTGGCCGACCCCCAGCTGGCGTTCCTGGGCGACGTGTTCTACGTCCCCGCCTCCTGGCCGCTCAGCAACGTCTTCAGCGTCGGGGACATCACGATCGCCCTTGGGGTGGTGTGGGCGCTGCACCGCATCTGCCAGTCACGCCTGGCCCCGTCTTGGACCCCGCAACCGTAGCCGCCGCGTCGCAAGCCGGGTCACAAGGCCATCGGTCTGGAACGGTCGCGAACGCCCGCTCCCACGGGCGCGCCACCGTTGTCGCATGGTGAAGGGCGTCTTCCGGTCGAACGTCCATGCCCGGCATCGTGCCCACGCCCGACAGGACGGTGAACTGACATGGAGCTCGAGTGCCTCGACCACGTCGGCTGACGGTGGCCGAGGTCGGCCGCTCGATCCGCTGGTACCAGGAGGTCCTCGGCCTCCGCCGCACGCACGAGGCGGCCTGGGGCGAGTTCCCGGCGGTGCTGGAGGCCAACGGCAGCGGGGTCGCGCTGTTCCCCAGGGACGCCGGCGACCCTCCGCCGCCCCCCCGACCCGTTGCGCCACGTCGCCTTCCGCACCTCCCGGCGCGGGCTGGAGGTGGCGAAGGCGGAGCTCGGCGACCGGGGGATCGCGTTCGGGAAACGCGACTACGGGGTGGCGTGGTCGGTCTACATGCCGGACCCGGACGGCCACCTGGTCGAGATCACGACCTACGAGGTGCCGGGCGGCCCAGCCGGTACAGGTCGCGCAGGCAGCTGATCTCCGCGCCGTGGTGGGCGTCGTGGTCCAGCATCGTCCAGAAGATCCGCCATGCCGGCCACGGCTCACCCCAGTTGGTCAGCCGCGGGTCGTCCAGCGCCCGGTCGGTGAGGCCGGCGAGGTCCTCGCGGAGCAGCCGGTGGCCTTCCTCCAACCGCGCGACCGCAGCGGCGACCGTCGCCGGCGCCTCCAGGTCGGGAAAGGTCAGCTTGCGCGCCCCGAACGCGTACTCGTGGTACATCACCTTGCAGTCGGCGATGTGCGCCAGCCGCCAGCCGATGGTGGTGAAGGGCGGCGGGTCGGGGTCGGGCTCGGCGTAGTCGGAGACCCACGCGCCGGACTCGTCACGGTGGATGGTCCAGCAGCCGGGGACGGGCTCCCAGAAGTACTCGTCGTCGGTGAGCCCCGTTAGCCGTTGCCGGAGCCGGTCGTAGACCTCGTCGGTCTGTGCCAGCAGGAGCTCGACCCTCGACACCTCGACCTCACTCTCGTCACGCCTCATGGAGGTCCCAGCCCAGCGCCTTGCGCGACCACCGGCAAGGGTAGCCCAGCCCCTCCTTGAACAGCGGCGTGCCGCACACTGGAGGAATGGACCCTCGACCACGACGTGTGTCCCGGACCCGGCTGCTCGTCGCGGCGCTGGTCGCCTCCGGCCTGCTCGCCGCCCTGGTCGGCTGGCTGTTCGTGTGGCCGCCGAGCGACACGCCCGCGCGGGTCGACGCGGTGCTGGTGCTGGCGGGCGGGAAGGGGGAACGCGAGACCACCGGGATCCGCCTGGTCCAGGAGGGCCTGGCGCCGGTGATCGTCTTCTCCGACGGCGGCAGGCCGGGCTCGTCGTCGGCGCAGCTGTGCCAGCAGCAGCTGGAAGGCGTCCGGGTCGCCTGCCTACGTTCCCCGACCAGCTCGACGCGGGGCGAAGCCAGGGCGTTCGCCGAGCTGGCCGGTCGGGAGGGCTGGCACTCCATCGCCGTGGTCACCTCCAGCTACCACGTCCGCCGGGCGAGCCTCCTCGTCGACCGCTGCTATGAGGGGATGGTCCACCCGGTCGCGGCCGGCCTGGGTCCCACCGGTGGGGTGGAACCTACGAGGTCGGTGCTGCGGGAGGGCGTCGGCCTGCTCGCCCTGCGGACCGTGCGGCAGGGCTGCTGAGCGGCGCCGGCCGCCCGCCGCCCTGGTCGCGTGCCGGCCCGCCCGATAGCCTTCCTGCCGGACGGCTCAGCAGGAGGGACCGCCGTGGCGGAACAGGACCATTCGAGGAACGGCCCGCGCCAGCTCGGGAGTGCCTCGCGACCGACGGCAGGTTGGGCGCAGGGGCGGCCCACCCGCGCGGTCCGCGTCCTCGCCGGCGCCGCGGCCGGCGTCGTCATGGTTGCGCTGGCCGCCACGGCGCTCTACTTCGGTGGTGTCCTCGAGGCGGCGGGTCTCGACCTCGGCGACGGCCTCGAGGGTGCCGTCAACGGGGTGGGCCGGCGGACGGTGGCGGGGGAGTACCGGGCCTCGTCCGGGCCGTCGGCGGTGCAAGGCGCGACCCTGAGGCTGGCGGAACCCGGCGGCAACCAGTTGGCGGGCGACTTCTCGCTCCGCGCGGTCCCGCCGGCGCCCCAGTTCGATGGCTGGACGGTCACCGGCCGCCGCCACAGGAACGACGTCTGGCTGACGTTCACGCCGACCGGCGAGGCGCGGACACTGACGGCGTCCGGAACGGTCTACCGCGACCGGGTCGAGCTGACCTTTACCGGGGGCGACATGCCGCCCGGCGAGCAGACCTTCAGGCGGACCTGACCGCAGGCCTCGGGGTCGCGCCCTGCGCTCCAGCCGCGGGCCGACCGCTGGCCGGGGCAAGCAACCAGGAAGGTCGTCGCCTTCGCGCTCGCGGGAGTCTGGCAGGTCTACGACTCGGGCTCGCCGGGTTCCTCGCCTTCCCGCGGCGTCGGCTCCTGATCCGTGCCAGCAGGCGATCCCGTTCCAGGCGCCAGTAGCCTGCCGAGTAAACCGCCACCCCACCAGCGCGCCTGCTATCACTAGGGCAATCAAATGGAGTGATGCCATTTTCGCGTCTGTGCAGGTCAAACGCCTGAGAGGCCACACTCTTTGGCCGCCCCCGTAGTAACATCCCCGCCCCGGCGATCCAGTGGATGTGCCAGAAGCCGGCAACCATGCCAACGAGGGCGAGATTTGCGCGACCACCCTCGCAACCTCGGCAAAGACGGACTTGCTCATACGCCGACGGAAAGCTTCCTGCCGATTGACTGCGCAAGTGCAGCCAGGAGGGGAATGGCCAACGAGAAGGCGACCACGCAGACCATGGCGGACAGGTCCGGCGACGCTGCGGTCAGAAACGGCTGCACCATGACCACACCGATGCCAATCAACCCGCTATAGATCAGGCTGAGCTGCCGCAGCCATTCCTGCTTTGCTCTGGGTTCTGCCGCAACCATTTTGCGTCTTCGTTCACGGTCACCATCCTCCCAGCACGAATTCTGCCTCCACTCCATGAGGACTGCTCTGGTTCCCTCAACGCGGCGATTCTTGCCCGATGGATGAGCAGCGGCCACCAATGGCCGCCAGAGTAAAGAGCATCGCCCGTGAGCTTCGTCCTCGACCCCTACGGCCACCCGTTCAAGGGGGGCAGGCGGAGGCACGGCCCGCGAGAACCAAGCGGGCTCCGGCGGTGTGACGACGGTCACCAGCTCGAGCGGAGGGCGAGGCCCGTCCTTGGTGATTTCGAGCCTTGCTGGCAACCGCCCGATGGGCGCACGGCAGCTAGTCCTCCGACAACAGCCCCGCGACGAAGGCTTCCTTCCCGGCGGTGTAGGCCTGGCGGTCACCAGCGAACTGCTCGCCAAGGCTGCGCTTCACGTCGGCGTAAGCGGCTCGGGCGTCCGGATCGATCCGTAGCCGGTCTCGGAAGACCAGGTACTGCCGCCACCTCTCGCCGCCGTGGGGGACGACATGAACATGCGCAATGCGGTGGGCCGGCCGGTTCTCCAGCACGAACAGCAGCCCACCGGTGTCGCCCTTGTCCCCACGGAACTGATAGCCCAACCGCTCGATGGCCAGGATGACGCGGTCAGAGTCGGTGGCTGGCGCCAGGCCGACGACAAGGTCCAGGATCGGCTTGGCCACCAGTCCTGGTACGGCAGTTGATCCGACATGCTCGACGGCGACCGCCAGTTCCCCAAGCGCGGTCCGCAGCTCGGCCGCGAGCCGCTCGAACGCGCGCGGCCAGGCCGAGTCACTGTCGACTAGCCGGACCTGCCCATAGGCCAACCCGAGTTCGGTGTCACCGAAGCTGTGCATATGGCCAGTATGCGTGGTGGTTCTGAATGCGGCCATCAGCGCGGGCGCCGGATCGGCTTTGAGTTTCGTCCTTCTCCTCCGCTTCACCGAACTGTCGGATGCCGCTTGGCGCCTACCGGCGCCAGGCGGCGCACGCGCGGCGGGGATACCGTCCCGCGTGGCCAAGCAGGTGACCGGACCGGTCAGGAATGGAGAAGCGCCGGCCCCCGCGCCGCAGCTAGCATGACCGCCATGGACCTCACCATTCACACGAGCTTCCTGCCGCACGACGACCCGGAGGCCTCCTTGGCCTTCTGGCGCGACGCCCTCGGCTTCGAGGTCCGCAACGACGTCGGACACGGCAAGATGCGCTGGATCACGGTCGGCCCCGCCGACCAGCCCGGCACGTCCATCCTCCTGGGGCCGCCGGCCGCCGAATCCGGCGTCACCGACGAGGAGCGCCGCACCATCGCCGCGATGATGGCCAAGGGCACCTACGGCTGGATCCTCCTGGCCACCGCCGACCTCGACGGCACCTTCGAACGGCTGCAGGCCAGCGCCGAGGTCGTCCAGGAACCGACCGAGCAGCCGTACGGGGTTCGCGACTGCGCCTTCCGCGATCCCGCGGGCAACCTGATCCGCATCCAGGAGCTGCGCTGAACCGACCCGCTCGCCCGGAGCGTTCGACTCGTCCTACGTATTTGGTAGCGAGACGTGTTGCGGTGGGACGAATTGCACGTTGAGGCCTCGCCAGGGCGGACACGGCGTGGGTGGGACGCCAGCGGCGCCAGGCAACTCCGCCGCGAAGTAGACCTCGCAGGTGCCTAGCAGACCCGCTGCGGCGCAGCACCTGCGCGATCTGGCGTGGCTGCGCCGTGTCCGCGACCGGATCGAGCGTGCGATGGCGCTGCTGGGTTGTGGCGACGTGAGCGTCACCGAGGCCTGTTTCGCGGTCGGCTGCTCGTCGCTGGGCACCTTCAGCAGCCGCTTCACCGAGCTGTCGGGGTGCCGCTCAGTGTCTATCGGCACCAGGCGGCGGGGATGCCCTCCTGCGTGGCGGAACAGTGACCAGACCGGTCAGGAATCGAGAAGCGCCGGCCCCTGAGCCGCACCTAGGCTGGCTGCCACACGGGGACCGTCCCCGACAGGAAGGAGGCAAGGCATGAACGCGCACGTGAGCTCGATCCTCCTCGGCGTCCGCGACATGGAACGGTCTAAGCGGTTCTACACCGAGGGTCTCGGCTGGAAGGTCGAGCGTGACTACGGCGTCTCGGTGTTCTTCGAGCCGAACGGCGGCTCGATCGTCGGCTTCTACGGCCGCGACGGCCTGGCCGCCAACGTGGGCGTGAGCCCGGAGGGCAGCGGCTTCAGCGGGCTGGTCCTCACCTACGTCGTCCGCAGCGAGGCGCGCGTCGACGAGATCCTGGCGGAGGCCGAGCAGGCCGGCGCCACGATCCTCAAGCCCGCCGCCACCCTGCAGTGGGGCGGGTACGGCGGTTCCTTCGCGGACCCGGACGGCTACGTCTGGGACATCGGCTACAGCGCCCAGGGAAAGGACCAGCCCTACGCGGAGTAGCCGCCGCCAAGGAGAGCCTCATAGCGAGTGCGGGCGATGCGGCGGTGATGTGGTGCTGCATCCGGTGTCCGACCTGGCCACGACCTCGGCGGTGGACGCCGCCGTCCTCCTATGTCGGCTTGGAGGCCGCCGGTCAGCATGTGGTATCACCAACCTCTTCAACCGGTTGAACGGCACGACCCGGCAGGCTCCTGCGGTTGCGACGATGATCGGGCGGACACCGAAGGGAGAATGAGTGATGGCAACCGTACGAACGCACCGATACACGCTCGCGCCTGACCAGCTAGAGAAGTTCCGCGCGCAGCGGGCCGAGCTCATCGGCCAGTGGCGTGCGGCAGGACTCGACCTGGTGGAGACTCGGCTGTATCGCCTCGAAGACGGGACCTACCTCGACATCTGGCGCTGGGCGTCGGACGAGGTGATGGCCAAGGCGTTCGACATGATGGGGGAGCTTCCCCTGATCCCGGCCACGCTGGGAATGACCAGCGAGCACTCGGCCGTGGACGGGGAACTGGTCGACGAGCGCTAATGAGATGTGCTGTCGAGGTGTTCCGCGAAGGGCCTGATGAGCTGAACCGTAGTTCCCGAACCAGGTGAACCAACGGCCGGGTTGGCAGCTAAGGAGCGCGCAGCAGTGAAGTAGCCTCGCGGGTCGCTCAAGCCTTCCATAGCACCACCGACCCTGGGGCCGCACGACCTTCGCCACTCGGCGTGGCGCTGTGGATCGCGGCCGGCGCCAACCCCAGGAGGTCTCGGCCCGGGCCGGGCACACCTCGGTGGCGTTCACGCTGGACCGCTACGGGCACGTGTTCGAGGGCCACGACTACGAGCCGCGCGACCGCCTGGACGCCGTGCACGCCCAGGCCTCGCCGTTCCCGGCGGCACGGTAGTGGAGCTGCCGGGGGCCCAGCGCGGCCCACGGCGAAGCAAGCAACCAAGAAGACCCGGCGCCGTACCGGGTCTGGGCTGGGGTGGTGGGGGTGCGCCGCCAGGGACTCGAACCCCGAACCGTTGCCTTGAGAGCGCCAATCGGCCGATCCCACGACCTGCAGCGAGGCCTCGCACACGGCGGTCTACCAGGCCATTTGCTGGCCGAGGCTAGCCGCTGTTGACCCGTGCATGCTGTTGGCCTGTGCCCCTGATGTGCCCCACGACGCTGGCATCCGCGTGGGTGCTGCTAGCGTCGGAGGCGCTGGCGCAGGAAGCCGAGTGCCAGCTCATTGAACATGTCCGGGCGCTCAAGGCTCGGCAGGTGGGCGGCGGCGGCGATAGTAGCGTGGCGGCCGTCGGGAATCTCCCGCGCGAGCCGCTCGGCGACGTCGTGCAGGTCGGTCACGTCCTCCTCGCCGACGACGATCAGGGCCGGCGCCCGGATCTCGCCAAGCCGCGCCGCCACGTCCGGCGCCAGCGCCTCCTCGTCCGCCTGATCCCCGATCGGCACCTGCAGCTCGAACGCGCGGCGCTGCATGTGCCCGACGCGCTGGCGCACGGTCGGGGCGACCGCCCCAGGCGCCCGCTGCCCGTCGACCCACAACCGCAGGTTGACCTCCACGGCGGCGTCCAGGTCGCCGCGCTCCAGGGCGGCTTCCTCCTCGGCCCAGGCGGCCTTGACCTCCTCGGACCAGGCATGGCCGGGCAGCATTGCGTCGGCAAGGACGAGCGCGGCGACCAGGTCGGGGCGTGCAACGGCGACCTGGAGCGCCACGCCACCGCCGTAGGAGGCGGCCACCAGCGCGACCGGCCCGGTTCCCAGCCGCTCCAGGAAGGCGACGAGGTCCCGGCCGTGCGAGTAGGGCTCGGCCGGCAGGGGAGAGCGCCCGAAGCCGCGCAGGTCCAGGCGGACCGCCCGATAGGCCGCCGTGAAGGCCGCCCATTGCGGGTCCCACATGCGGCTGTCGCAGATCCCGGCGTGGACGAAGACGACCGGGGTACCCTCGCCCGCGACGTCGACGTAGACGTCCACGCCCGCAAGTCTAGCGGCGACCGCTTCAGCTCCCGTGCCCGGCGTGGCTCGCCGGTGAGCACCTGCCTCGTTGACAAGGCCTGCCAGCCCACGGCAGTCGCTTGGGTGAGGAGGCTCGAACTCTAGCCCGCCTCCTCAGTGCCGCCTGCTCGCAGCCAGACTTTCGGTGGCCGACGCCTCTGGCGCTCGATCTGCGCCATCACGGACCGGCTGGGCCGGCTGGTACACCAAGCCCGAGGACGGCAGGGAGAACCACCCTGCTCAACATGCGCGAACGACGACTGATGGTTTGACACGCTGATTTGGTTCTGGCCCTCTTCCGTGATCGGAGTTGGCTTCAAGCGAAGGGGTTGTTGCCAGCCGAATCGACTGCTATCAGACCGGTCGCCGCTACACCTCGATGTCGACGTGTTGGAGGATCCGCTTGATCTCCTCCTCGGTGGTGTACTCACCAGGCCGCGGCGGTGGCGCGTTCCACGGCGAGGCGGTGTAGACCTCGACGAGGTGGCGCGTACCGTCGGCCTGGCGGACCGGGTAGAAGGTGCCGATGTCGTGCTCGGCGACCACCTCCATGACGGTCTCGCTGACGACGCGAAACCCGTGGAGGGTGTTCGGCGGGACGATGACCAGGTCGCCCGTGTGGCAGGTGCGTCGCTGGTCACCGACGCGGACGACGAGCTCGCCGCTCAGGACGTGAAGCACCTCGTCGCCGGCGTGCAGGTGCATGGGGCCGGGCTGGCCGGCCGGTAGCCGCCCGCTGGCGATCAGCAGGCGCTGCAGGCCGTGCGGGCGACCGGCGACAAGCCGAAAGCCAGCATCGGGTGCCTCGAAGGTCGCGAAGTAGGTCATGTGGCGCACCTCCGCAGGGACGGTCGCTCGCGCACTGTGCTCGCATCCTCCTGGTCACCAGGCAAGCGTGCACGTCAACGACGACGTGGTAGGGCGGCCGGGAGAAGGGTGGGCATCGCCCGGCCAAACCAGCCGGCCGAGTTCGGCGGCTGGGTCAGCTACCCAAGCGGAGGGCCTCGTCGGCTGCTCCCCGCGCCCGCGGCCGGTCAGTCGACCTGCTGGCGGGCCCGCAGGAGGGCGACCATCCGGCGCAGTCCACTCTCGTGTGGCCTCATGGTGGCCCACACCAACATGCACGAACCCCATAGGTCCTCCCACTGCTACCCGGCGCCGAAGACCCTGCCAGCTGGGCCGCCGAGTTTCGGGCTGTCGGGAGGCTAGGGAAGGCCGTCGTCGAGGGGACGCTCCTCGACCACCTCGACCGGTCGCTCCTCGACCACCGTGCGGCGGCGGACAACGACCCTGCGCCGACCCAAGGGAGACAGGTTTCTCCAGAGCAACAGCGAGTACAGCACCACGACCAAGCCGATGACCAGCAGGATGATCCCGAGGGTGTTGACGTTGATGCCTGGGGTGGTGGCCTCCATGGCGAAGGCCATGATGGCGCCGAGCACCATCAGGAAGATGCCGACTCCGGTGCTCATCTTCCACCGTCCTTCATGGCGCCGATTGGTCTCTGAGGTCATTCCCTCGCGAGAGGGTATCCGCTCTTGACCTGTGAGCGCTGCTGTCCTCCCTCAGGGTGCCCCACGTCCAATCGCCAGCGTGGCAGTCCACCGATGGGTGCTCATCCTCTACGAACGACAGTAGTCCGCCCTTCCCCGAGCAGCTGGTTGGACTCGACCTCGTCAATCCGCTTCTCTGCGTCAGGCTGCCGGGGGAGAAGCGAAACGCCGAGGCCGTGAGGATATATCGCCTCCGATACCAAGACGCGGCCGAGCGCACTCCTGAGCGGCCTCGATGGGCCGCTGAGCGGATATCCTGGAGCCGTGGGCGGCGACGCTGGGGAGCTGGAGGAATGAATGAGCTGGACGAAATCAAGGAGCGGTGGGGGCTTGGGCCCGGCGGGGTAACGAGCAACGCGCTTGCCCTTCAGGGACGCATCGACACATTTGACACCGTAAGAGATATTGCTCGGCTGATTGACATGGTTGAGTCGCTACGCGACCTTTTGGCACGCCTGGAGTGGCGCGGTACCGCCGCAGGCTCACGTCGGTCGGCTGGCTGCCCAGCCTGTTACGCTTTGGCCCCGTTCAATGGCGGGCGAGGCCACGACCTGAATTGCGAGCTGGCCAAGGAACTAGGAGCATGATGGATATCACGAGGCAATCAAATGGGTGATGCCAATTTCGCATTCCTGCAGCTCAGGCGTCTGAGAGGCCACACTCTTTGGCCGCTCCGCAGGTAGCGGAACGATCGGCTACACCCCTGCTGGCTTGCGGAAGTGGTGGGGCGTGACAGGTTTCGAACCTGTAGCCTCTGCCGTGTGACGCGCACTCCAGCGATTTCACAGCCCAGGTGCATTGCTGGAGTCGGCTGCTGACCTCTAGGTTCGTTACCCCTGCTGTCCTTTGGTGTCCGTCAGGTTCCGCTGAGTTGCGGCCCCAGTGCGGCCTACCCGGCCATGAGCGGCCCAGTCGGACTACGCAGCGTTCTGGATCCGCTCTCGAACCTGTGTTCGATACGCTGGGCTGGTGGGGACCTGGCACGACCCGGACCTGGGCCGGCCGATCGCGGCACCGCTGGCGCAGTGCGCGGAGCTGCTCGGCGTCGACCTCGCCACGATCCGCGAGGCGGCCGCCAACGTCGAGCCCTACGTCCGCGCGGACGGCACCAAGGTCTGGAGCCTGATGCAGCTGGAACGCCAACTCCGGCCAGAGGCGTACGGCCGGCGGCGGGGCGGCTACCTCGACCGTCGACGAACCCAGTAGCACCTCCAGCTCCGCTCGGCCCGACCAGGATCAGGTTGCGCCCACGGCTCTATGCCGCGTCTGACGGCTCCCGGGGTCGGCATGGGGCAAATTTATCTTGAGCATCTGGTCCTCCTTCCCCATGGAGAGGGCCGGAGCGAGCCAGGACGCTTGGACCATCAGCCCACGCCCAGCAGGCTACCGCGTGCTGGCGACCAGGATCGCTGAGCAGGTGGCCAGAAGTTTCTGCCCGGAACCTCGAACGCCGAACGGCTGGCTCCCGGGCGTGATGCTCGCCACGCCGCAGCACGGAGCCAGGCGGCCGGATGCCACGCCCGACGGTTCATCGCGCCCCCCGACGGCCGGATTCCCGACCGTAGTGCCAGGCCGCCACGCCAAGCAGCAGACCCCACACCAGGAACCACAGGTCCCACAGCAGGACATGCCACCGCAGCGCCGTCCGGTCGACCGGGCCAGAGGGGCTGACCAGCCCGGTCAACACCAGCGCCCCCACCACGACCAGCAGGCCACCGTAGACGATCAGCACCGCGCTGGCGGCCCAAGCGCTGCCAAGCAGCAGCCGACGGGGCATGGCCCGGCCCCACGGATGGACCAGGGCCAGCGCCAGCAGCGCCCCCGCGACCTTCAAGACGCCAGCGCCGATGCCCAAGGCGACGCCGGCGGGGTCACGGCTGCGACCCAGCTCCTCGATCGCCCCGCCCACGGTGTCCAGCCCGGCGGTGCCGCCCAGAGCCCAGTAGAAGCTCGGCACCGCATACAGCAACGCCAGCGCACACGCCGCGTACGCGGCCCATGGCGTGGCGGGAGACCGCGTGGTCGGGGCTGGCCGGTGCGCGCTTGGTGGATCAGCCATGCACGAGGTCTCCGTCGACGAGGAACCAGCACCCAGACACGCCTGCCCCCGACGCCACCGATAGCCCTCAGCCCATCATCGCCGCCCGGGGTTCCATGCAGAACCTCCGGCAGGGCCCGCGGAGCGCTGGGGCGGTTCAGGCCGCCGGGGGCGACGTGACCGGGCGCTCCGCGGGCCCTGCCCGGTTGGGCCGTCGCGGCGGCGTCAGACCGGCTCTTCGATGCGGGCGGGCGGCGCCGGCTCGCCCTCGGCAGCGGTGGTGGTGGCGCGGTGGCCGGGCCACCAGATGCGGCGGCCGAGGAGGGCGCTGACGCTGGGGACGAACACGATGGCCATCACGATCGAGACCAGCAGGACCCCGATGGCGACGGTGGCGCCCATCTGGACCAGCAGGCCGACGCCGGTGAGGCTGAGCGAGGCGAAGGTGCCGGCCAGGATGACGCCGGCGGCGGCGATGGTGGGGCCGGCGTTCTCGACGGCCAGGTCGGCGGCCGTCCGCGGGTCGTTGCCGTCGCCGACCTCCTCCCGCAGCCGGGAGGTGACCAGGATGTTGTAGTCGGTGCCGATCGCGACCACGAACAGATACAGCACGATCGGCAGCATGAACAGCAGCCCGGGCTCGCCGGCGAGGCCCTGGAAGATGACCACCCCGGCCCCCAGGGTGGCGCCGAAGCCGAGGGCGACCGCGGCGAGCAGGTAGGCCGGCGCGACCACGCTGCGCAGCAGCAGCCCGAGGACGAGCGCGATGAGCAGCGCCGCCACCGGGAACACGACGGCCATGTCGCGGTTGACGGTGTCGCGCAGGTCGACGTTGGCGCTGGTGCCGCCGCCGACCAGGACCTGGGTGCCGGCGTCGGAGGCGCGGGCCAGGTCGCGGATTGGGCCGTCGACGGCGGCCATGGCCCGGCTGGACTCCGGCTTGTCGTCGAGGGTGACGCCGATGCGAGCGACCGTGCCGTCCTGGCTGGGGACCGGCCGGGCGACGGCGGCGACGCCGTCGACGGCCTCGAGCTGGCGGGTCAGGGTGGCCAGCTTGGCCTGGTCGATGCCGTCCGGGTCGCTGACGACGACGTCGGTGGGGTTCAGCGCCCCGGCCCCGAACCCGGACTTGAGGTCCTCGTAGGCGACGGTGGACTCGCTGCCCGAGGGCAGGGTGATGTCGTAGCTGGCGCTGTAGGCGACCGAGCCGGCGGCCAGGGCGACCAGCAGGCCGCCCGAGGCCAGGGCCATGCGGCCGGGGCGGTGGGCGATGAGCCGGCCGAGGCGCTTGAACAATGCCCCGTCGGGGGCGCGCTGCCAGCGCCGGGAGGGCCAGAACAGGCGCGGCCCGACCAGCGTCATGACCGCGGGGATGAGGGTGAGGCTGGCGGCCAGCATGACCGCGACCGAGATGGCCAGGCCTGGGGCCATCGCCTGCAGGAAGCCCAGGTCGGCGAGCAGCATGGCCAGGAAGGCGAAGATCACCACCAGGGCGGAGGAGGCGACCGCCTCGCCGACCCGCCGCACGCTGAAGGCGACCGCCTGGCGGCTGGGGTCGCCGGCGCGCAGCCGCTCGCGGTAGCGGAACAGCAGGAACAGGATGTAGTCGGTGCCGATGCCGAACAGGACGACGGTCAGCAGCGAGGTGAGCGACTGGTCGACCTCGAAGCCGACGGTGTCGGCGGCCAGCGCGACCAGGGCGGTGGCCAGGGTGAAGACCAGGCCGATGGTGGCGATGGGCAGCAGCGCCGCCACCGGGCTGCGGAAGATGGCCCCGACCAGGACGATGATGAGGACCAGGGTGGCCAGCAGGGTCACCGACTCGGCGGTGCCGAACGACTCCTCGGTGTCCAGCCAGATCGCCGCCTCGCCGGTCAGCCCGGCCCGCAGGCCGCTGCCCTCCAGCACGCCAGCGGCCCGCCCGCGCAGCTGGGGCACCGCGTCCTTGACCGGCTGGTCGTTGGCGGTGCCCTGGAACACGACCTGGAGGAGCTGGACGCCGCGGTTGGGGGCGACCTGCTCGGGCCCGGTCACGACGCCGGCGACGCGCGGGATTCGGGCCGCCATCAGGTCCTGGGCCAGCGCGCCGACCTTGGCCTGGTCGGCCGGGGTGAGCTCGCCGCCGTCGGCGCGCTTGACGACGAACATCGCGGTCGCGCCCGAGGCGGTCGGGAAGGCCCGCTCGGCGAGCTGCTGGGCCTGGACCGACTCCTTGTCGTCGGGGAGGAAGCTGGCCTGGTCGGCGTTGGAGACCTCGGCCAGCGAGGGCGAGAAGGGCACGATGAGGGCGACCGCAATCACCCAGACCGCGATCACCCTCCACGGGCGGGTAGTGACGAGCCGTCCGAGTCTTGCGAACATCTGTATCCTCCCCTGGGCAGAGACGTCTTGATGCCGATACAGCGGAGTCTCACCAGGGGACGCTAACATGGACACCGATGTCTCGCAACCGGTATCATGGATCTCATGATGATCGATCCCACCAGGCGCCTCCGGACGCCGGCGGCGATCCTGGCCACCGCCACCCGCGTCCTGGCCGAGCGCCCCGACGCCAGCACCGGCGACATCGCGGCCGCCGCCGGGGTCGGCCGGGCGACCCTGTACCGCTACTTCCCGACCCGCGAGGCGCTGCTCGAGGCGCTCGAGGCCCAGGCCCACGAGGAGCTGGCCGCCCGCATCACCGACGCCGGGCTGGACCGCGTCCCGGTGCCCGAGGCGCTGGAGCGCCTGCTCCGGGCCTTCCTGGCCGTCGGCGACTGCTACATCGTCGTGGTCCGCGAGCACGGCAAGGACCACCACGGCATGGCTCAGCACCACAAGGAGATGGACGCGGAGCTGATGGCCCCGATCCGGGCGGTGTTCCAGCGCGGCGTCGACGACGGCGTCCTCCGCGACGACCTCGGCATCGACGCCCTCATGGAGCTGTTCGGCGGCATCGTCCTAGCCAGCCTCAAGGTCGGGGTGCCGCGGACCCTCGGCGTCGAGGAGACCGCCGCCACCGTGGTGTCGTACTTCCTGGACGGCGCCCGACGGCGCGAGCAGCCGCCCGCCGGCTGAGGCCTGTCTGGAGAAGCCCGGCGGAAGACCGGGCCTGACCTGGGAGTTCGGGGTGCGCCGCCAGGGACTCGAACCCCGAACCGTTGCCTTAAGAGGGCACTGCTCTGCCAATTGAGCTAGCGGCGCGCACGAGGACGAAGGCTACCAGAGGCTACCAGGGGCCGCGACGGCGGCTCAGGAACTACCGGCCCGCCTGCGGCGAGGGGTACGCGGACGCCGCCGGCGCCGCTGGGGCGGCTCCAGGTCCCAGCCTCGGTGGATCGAGCAGTGGCGGCCGGGGTTGTAGACCGAGAGCTGGACTCCACAGCCTTCGGCGGCGCATTCACGCCGGGTGCCGAACGACCGTACCGGCACGTCGCCTCCTGCGGCTCGGCGCTGGCTCCTTCTCAGTACGGTCATGTGAGAATTGTTCCGCGACCAGACCAAGGGCAAACCTGGCCGAATGCGGCCGTGGCCTCAGGTGACGATGTCGCGGCGCCGTTGCTCGGTCCGGAACGGGCGGAACCCGCGACGCTCGTAGTTTCGCTTGGCGTGGGGATGGTCGCGCGACGAGGTGTGCAGCCACACGCGCCGGACCGGGGCGTCCAGCGGCTCGGCCTCCCAGGCCAGGGTCGCCGCCACCGTCAGGAGGTGGGCGCCGAAGCCCTTGCCGACGAACTCCGGCACGAGGCCGAACACCACGATCTCGACGTCGCCGTCCGGCCGGACCTCCAGCTCCACCATCCCGGCGACCTCGCCGCCGACCCGCGCCAGCCACGCGTGGACACCCGGCTGCGACAGCCGCGCCGCCCACCGTTCGACGGACCAGGGGTCGGCGCCGGTTCGGCGGCCCTGCCAGCGGAACGGCGCGCCGACCCGGTCGTAGGTCGATCGCAGCAACGACGCCGACGCCACGCCGAGCTCGTCCATCACCACCGGTGCCGGCGGCCGACGGCCCTGGCGGAGCTGCTGTGGCGACGTCATCTCCAGGAACGTGACGGTCTCCACGACACGCATGATCCGTTGACCGTACCAGCGGTCGTTGCCAACGCGGCGGCGAGCGCTGATCCCGGTTCCGGCCCCGCGACCTGTGGGATCGTGGGCGGCCGCACCGCCGAGGTGCCGCTTTGACCTTCGAACATATGTTCGATTATGCTATCGGTCATGCGAACCTGGGAAGCTCACGATCCGACCCTCGACCGGCCGATCGCGGCCCCGCTGGAGCGGTGCGCGGACCTGCTCGGCGTCGACCTGGCCGCCGTCAGCAGGGCCGCCGCCCGGGTGGAGCCGTACGTCCGGGTGGACGGCACGAAGGTGTGGAGCCTCATGCAGCTCGAACGCCAGCTGCGGCCCGAGGCGTTCGGGCGGGTGCGCGGCGGCTACATCAGCCGCCGCCGCGTCAGCTCTTGACGCACCGCTGGACGAACGCGAGCGCCTTGTCGGCACCCCACGCCAGCGGCTGTCGATGGCGAGCGCGTGCCCCCGGCCGGGGATCTCCGCGATCTCGGTCACGCCCTGGTTGCCCTGCTGCTGTTTGAAGGACGCGTTGGCGACCGCAGCGACGAGACCGGCAGCGGCAGGACGCACCGGAACGGGGCCGGGCCGATCGCCACCGGCACCGCGGCCAGGCCGCGCCCGGCCAGGATCTGGGTCAGCAGGCCGCCGAAGGAGTCACCGATGACCGCTTGCGGTCCAGCCCGCGGATGATCGCCTCGAAGTAGTCGGCGACCTGGCCGATCGACTTGCCGGCGAATACCTCCGGGTGCTCCTTGGCCTCCTCGACGGTCTCGGGGTCGTCGGGCCATCCCGGCGTCAACGCCGCGAAGCCCCGGCTCGACCCTGGGTCGGTTCCCTTGTGGCCGGGGCGGCGGTGAGGATCTCGCCCATCGCGCGCGCCACCGCCTCGGTGTTCCGAACCGGCGCTGCCTCGTCGAAGGGCGGTGGCGTCGGCTGGCTGCCGTTGGCGTGAGGTCCTCCGCCTCCACCGTCATGGCTCCCGGTCGTGTTCCGTCATTAGGAGTGGGGAACCGATTTGCTTGGACGTGATCGCACCATGACGCCACCACGCCGCCGACCATCCGGCGGGCGCCGCCTGGAGCGCCGCCTCGCCGGGCGCTTCGACCGTGCCCAGCGGTGGGCCGACCGGCGGCTCGGGGCCACCAGCCCCGCCCGCACCGCGCTGCGCAGGGCCTACCCCGACCCCTGGGCGTTCCTGTTCGGCGAGATCGCCCTCTCCTGCCTGGTCGTGCTGGTGGTCACCGGGTTGTTCCTGAGCTTGTTCTACGTCCCCGACGCCGGTGGCCAGGTCAGCTACCAGGGCCCCTACGCGCCGCTGCGCGGCCAGCCGGTGACCGAGGCGTTCAACTCGGTGATGCGGATCTCCTTCGAGGTCCCCGCCGGGCTGCTGGTGCGCCAGACCCACCACTGGGCCTC
>Ga0081538_10001287_pt1 | contig 26060 bp, 24 predicted proteins | sample TabmetS5T2R1_FD_71022 | JGI IMG/M metagenome (GOLD analysis project Ga0081538, IMG submission 71022) | Tabebuia heterophylla rhizosphere microbial communities from the University of Puerto Rico - S5T2R1 | ecosystem: Host-associated > Plants > Roots > Rhizosphere ... | reverse complement strand
TTCTTGGTATACCCATCTCGAGTATAAAAGGAAAAGGAAACTAACTAACGTTTAGTGATTTTAGTTCTCAGTTCTAAAGTGTTAGTATAGAATCAGAGATTCAAGTGCGCTTATTTGTTTTCAGTAGCATATACATTTATTTGAATAAGAAAAAGTAATCTAGTAGTTTGCCATCTATTCTAATGTGAACTGCAATCATTGGGCATGTAATATATCTGATAGCACCTGTGTAGGATGTGGTATTCGAATATGCTCATCATGCTTGAAAGAGCCAGATTATTGCCAATGTGAAAATAAGCATATATGCTGTAAAGCTTAGGCCAACTGTGTGATACTCAACTCATATTGTCTTTCTTCTATTCTTTTTTGTTACCCTCTACTCTCCGGTAAATGCTTCTGAATTACTATTTTTAGTTCTTCGATATCTGTTTCCTTTATTATCCTTCTTTGGTGTCTTTCAACTGACGCATTTTCCATTGCAAAGGTGTATTTAGATAATAAACAACGTGTAGATAATAAACAACGTGTTTATCCTGTATCTTTCTTTTTTCTTGCTTTTGATGAGGCTAGAGGGATATAAATGACGCAACTGCCCCATTCTATTTTAAGAATTTGGTAACGAATAATGTATGATATGGTTCCTTAATTGCGATTCAAAGATCTACAACAACTGTATTTGCATAAAGGGGCACATAGTACAACTAGCTGATAAAGAAATATTTCAATTCTTCGTACTCCGTTATCTTTAGCTTAAAAGTACATCGCCATAGATTTTTTCTTTTGTAAAGCACATCCCCTTTGCCCCAGCAAGTAGCGCTGACACTTCTATTTTAATGATGAACCTGACTTTTTCAAAATCTTCTTCATAGCTGTTCGCAACTCCTTCTTTCTCTTAATCTCTTTTTTCATCAATCTTTGTTTGTCGCTATTTCTAAATGTTCAATAACTTGTTGTGACAAATGAATAGAATAAGTGAGAGAGTATATGGAGAAAAAGAAAAAAGAAGACATTCAAAAAGAAGATACATTGAAACCAATCACCAAAGTCAATTCTAAGCTAGATAAGGAATTGCAAGAGTGGGAAGTTGAATCAACTACCAGTGGTGGATGAGGTGGAGAGAAGCCGAGAATCAAAAAACTAGCATGACTACCTCCCTCCCCTAAAGATGCATTGCTAGTTATAACCATCTCTCTAGAGCTTGGCTTCACTAGCCAGATGGTCATAACGACCCTACAGCAAAGAATCGATGAAAGAATATCTTTCATATAAGAGCAAATTAATCCAGAGAGTAAGCCTCAAGTGAATAAGGACTTCCAGATACAAATAGATGCTATAAGGTCTGTTGATGAGGATAGTGAAAAAGTGAAATCCCTTATTTTGCTAAAGAAGACTCTATGGAAGGATAGTAAGGATGTGCATGAATCTGGGAGATTCTTGCGGAGCTTGACTGCTTGGAATGGCTACAGCAGCAAATAGCAAGATACTCTTGAGGAATAATAAGCATAAACACTTTCGTCTTCATCGCTGCAGTATATGTGGCAAAAAACTAAGCTCACTAAACAACCGAAAACCCGTTGTCATGCTGGCAGTGCATGATAGTAGATATACCTTAAAACAAACAACCCCCTGCTGTATAATCATCTCACCTGCATTAGATTCTTTTATCTAATTATCTTTGATCCGGGTATTCTATGATGTTTGTCTTTATGCTCTCTTAGCTCTTTTTTAGAGTCAAAAAATTGACCACATATTATACACCTTGAGATTATGCCTGTCATTTGCATACCTTCCCAGGTTTCTTTATCTTCTTCCTCTCCTCCTCGTTCTTGATTGAACTTGGTCAATGCACATCAATTCCCAAAAATAGGGCTACCCCTGAGCTATAAATATGAATAGGTAACTGAGGTGATATTTATCCTAATTAGGATACACTATATTAACAAGGGCGATCAATTAGTATTTAATTACCCGAAAATTATTTAATAATATTCGACGTATATAGTAATAATAAGTTTGAAAAAACGAACCACGCTCGGTATAATCAGCCTTATTTTGGAGGCTTCTTCTGCTGATGCTTATGAAACTAAAAAAACAACTGTGATAATGTATAATACATTACTAAACCATTCCGTATTGAAAGAATACTGGACGGCTCTAACTGAAGAGGGCTTACTTATGTATGACAGCGCTACTCAGACATTCAAGACCACAGAAAAAGGTCTCAAGTTCCTTGAAGTCTTTAGTGAACTTGACCAGAATCAAAAGAAGAGGAAGAATAATAATAACAACAAGAAATGTTCCCTTCAGTGCACAATCGTATATGACATGATAAAGGAACACTTTTGTTGCTTTTTTTATCTAGGTACGTGCCATACTGATATGACTCGCATATGAAAAGCCTATTTACAATTAGTGAAATTTTCAATCAGGTAGCCATTTTTATTATCATCATAATTGTCCGTATCAGATGATCTGCGTCCACAGTATCTCAAGCTGCTGCTTTTTGCCATTTGAGGTGGTCGTATTTTCTTCTTCTCTTTCTTTTAACCCCATTAACATGGTTCCATAACTCCCTTTAAAGTCACTGTATATCTCATGCTATGGCTAGAAGCGTTATATCGTACAGGAACAGGAACAAAACCGACATAGCGATACAAATTCTAGAGACTGCAAATGGAGGTGGAGTTACAAAGTACCAGATATCTTATGAGGCATCTCTTAACTATTCACAATTAAACGAGATTCTACCTATGCTTATTGAAAACGGCTTAGCTATGAATCAACAACAAAAATGCGTACATTTAAGACTACTGAAAAAGGTCTTACACTTCTTCAAGCCTACAATCAGATGAACGAAATGCTAAAGGAACAACAACAAGTCTTAGGTGTAAGAGCGTGAGGAGAATATAGAGAGGATCCCATCGTCATTATTACCGGTCATTTCTGCTACTGCTGGACCACTCAATGATAAAATCAGCAATCAGTTCTTTGTCCTCATTCCTTGGCAGCTCCGTTGGCATCCATTGAAAAGTTGGTAATAGACCAGTACAGGCTTCCTTTACCTTTCTGTCAAGGGCAAAGTTATTCCCAACAAACTCTGGTACCGGCTGGTTTCGTTTATGATTTGGATTCTTAATTTTTGCCAATATCCGCTTTCAAACTACTAGAAGTGGTGAGATATTAATATCAATTACACTGCTATCTATATATCCACAGATATAAAGTTGAGAATGTGGGTCGATAGAGTATTATATACATATATCTAGATCACCGGTTCAGCAAAATATCTTGCAAAGTGACAGGACACCTGCCCCCATAGTCAGGTTCTCAGAATTTCTTGGGATAGGATACTTTGGCGACAAAAAGCAGAGGGTCATAGCACCTATTTTTGATTTGCACTCCGATGCAAAGCGCGGGTGGAAAAAAGTAATGGCAAATCAGCAGCAAGAGGTTCCCATATTTCATACAGTATTTGTCGAGCACTCTACAAGATACGAGCTCATCGCCTACCCCCTAGAAATGAGCTCTGAAAGGATCACCTACGCAATTTATCGCTCATCTTCTAGCTTGTCCACTCTAAATAAATTCAAGAGAGATTATGGCAGTGAAAGGACATATATCAAGTTTGGCTGGCATGATCTCACAAAGCCGTATAAATTTGATGTGCTTCCACACTATGCTGCTGTTGACTCAATTGAGTTTATAAAAGCAGAAGATGTCAAACCAGGGATGTTAGTGGACCAGATAAGAAAAAGCTAGCAAATATTCAGGCAATGATAATTAACTACATCCCTATCCATGCAGTCTTTCTTTTTTCTAAATTTCGACCACAATGTTTTAAGCCACATAGAAGGCTCAATAACAAATTCTTTAGAGCAATATCACGATAGTCATGACCCAACTACTGAAAAATGTGGAAAAGGGTTGCGTTTTCCAACCTCCACAACCATCCTAAGAGCTTTTGGCGATTCTAAAACTTAGCTATCTCTAATTTCTAACTCTCACCCGCCTAGTCCCAACTTACGAATCATCTATTTGGTTATCAACTACGAATTTTACTACACTTTACATTTATCTTGCACCGTACTCAAAAAATAACAATGACCAATAATCCTGTCGCTGTATTTGATTCAGGCATCGGATCCCTTTCTATAATAAGGGAGTTAAGGCGCGAGATACCATATGAAGACCTGCTCTACTTTGCAGACAGGGTCCATTTTCCGTACGGTACCAAATCACATGCAGCGTTACGCCAGATAATTGTAAATACCATAAATTACCTCAAGCGTTATAAGCCAAAGTTAGTAGTAGTAGCCTCCAACACACCCTCTGTGCAAGTACTTGACGAGGTAAGAAAGATGATACCCGATATCTCGATAATGGGAGTCAGACCTCCCCTAAAAGAGGCAGCTAAACTCACAAAGAAAAAACATATTGGAATCATGGCCACGGAGGGCATGATAAGGAGTAGAGAGCTTGAGAACCAAATTCGCAGAGAAGTACCACAACACATCTTGGTAACAAGATTTAATGCTTCCCCAATAATTGAGATGATAGAAAAGGGAGTGCACCTTGAGAATGAAAGACAAACATTTAATGTGATTTCACGCATCCTTGGAGACAACAACATTGATGAAGAGATTGACGTCATTACTCTTTCAAGCACTCACCTGCCGTTTGTAAAGCGATATCTCAATTCACTCTTGCCTACCGTTAGGTTCATTGACCCAGCTCAGATTGTAGCTAGGGACGTAAGGAAGTTTCTTGCATTTTATCGGATGACAAAAAAGAGTGGCAGGAGCAATTTTCGGATCTTGGTTTCTGACGGCAAACGGGAATTTGAGAAATCAGTGCGTGCGCTAGGAGTACGAGAACCGATTGAAGAAGTATTCCTTACATTCTGATTCAAACTAGTAGCACAGTCTAAATATATGCAAACAAGGAATAATCAATACAGTAAAAGACAGGCAGCTAAGAGCAAAAATGGGACTTCAAACAGACATTGACAGAGGAGGCAGAGCACTGATGGATACTTTTCTCCAACTCAGTGGGATATACTCGTTTTATGAAAGACACTTAGAGTCAGAAATTATCAAGTACCCTCTGCCAAACCATATTGCAATTGTGCTTGATGGCAACAGGAGGTGGGCCAACATGCACTTGCTTGATAGTAGCTGGGGACACAATCATGGCGCTGACAAGGCAGAGGAACTATTAAACTGGATACATGACGTGGGCATCAAGATCACTACGTTATATGTATTATCAACGGAAAATCTTGATCGTAAGGACGAAGAGCTTCAAAACATCTACAGGCTTCTTGAAATGAAGTTGAAAAAGCTTTACGATGATGAACGGGTGCACAAACGCAAGATGAAGATAAAAGCCATAGGTGACACTAAGCTGCTCCCCTATTACTTGCAACAAATATTGACAAAGCTTGAAGAGTCTACTGCAGGTTATGACTCAATGTTTCTCAACATTGCGATAGCATATGGCGGTCAAAAAGAGCTTATCGAAGCAGTGAGAAAGATAGCTCGAATGGCTGAGAAAGGTATGATCGAAGTTGACGAAATTGATGAGAAAACCATTGAATCATGCCTCTACACTTCACACCTGCCGCAGCCATCTCCTGATCTTATTCTGAGGACATCAGGAGAAAAAAGGCTGAGCGGCTTCTTAATATGGCAGAGTGCCTACAGCGAACTGATGTTTATGGATGTGTTCTGGCCAGCGTTCCGCAAAATTGACCTTATGCGAGCCATTAGGACATACCAGCAGAGAGTGCGCAGATATGGGAGATAGATAAATACAAAAGGAAGTTGATGTCATGTTGTTTTCGAACCAGATGCTATTGTAATTGTTCTTATTCTTCTTCTTATGCTACTTCTTCAACCTGCCAGTTTTCGTTAACATAAAGACCAATGACTTTTGCAGGTAGTTTCCACACAGATATCTCTTGCAGAGCCTTTCTAATTTGGATATAGTGATAGTTCTTATCTCCGGGGTTGCCCGCACAGTCATAATGTCCAACAACTGCCACGATCTGGGAGTTATGTTTCTCGACAGAGATGCATGCAGATTGTTTTGCAAGTGATGATTCCACCTCACGTTGTTCATTTGAGAAAATTCCATCGGCACCAGGGAAAGTTATCATATCGACTATGTCAGCTGCATAATTTTGCTTGATATAATTAATGACAGGTTGCTGAGTTCTACCATCAATACAATTTATAGCAGTTCCAAATTTGTATTGTTCTTTCATGGATGATCAATCAACAGATGGGTTTCTTTTAAGGTATGAAATATTATTATTTAATAATATGTAGTAATAGTATAAGGAGAGAATGTATTATATTGCTTCCAAATCTTTTGCTGCGCTTCTCCGTTTAACTAGCAAATACAATGATTAGACACTTTATCCCTCTGTAAAGTGAGGAAAAAAGGTTTTACCTTCAATAGAAAAATCTAGTCAAATGGTTTCTGCTTTCTTATCTGAGGCATTTCGAAATGGTTTCCAACCCTCTTTTTCCATTCAAAGTGTAATTCGAAATGAGAGAATTGTTCTGCCCATCTGTTGTCATCCGCCGCCCCGTCATCGTAATCCTGCTCAAGCGACGACGACATGGTTGGAGGATGGATTGATACCCATCATGCTCAGCTTCTGAGATGTGTTTTATATCGAATTTGACGAGGCATCTATGCAATCATAGTTATAAAGTGATTATACACTTCTAATTTTGAATCTATACCAGAAAAATGTACCCGATGTTATCATATAGAATGACGTCATCTATGGATTAACTTTAGGCAACCAAGATTAAGCCGATGAGGAAAGCTTGAACTCGATGACGAACATTTGCTGCAGGATATGCGTAAGGAACTTAGAGGTCATGGCAGTATGCATCAAGTGTGGCAAGGACATACTTTATGGTTTGTGCTAGATGCATAATCTTTTCCATTAACCGAGATTGGGATTTAAGACAAGTACTAAGGTAATCTATTTACACAGTGAATTTGACCTTCTCAGAGGTCGTCAAGATTTGCGTAGATTGGTTTACGATGAAATCTTTTACTAATTACGAAGAAGCACCGCAGTTACGCGTGTATATATAGTATAGGAGAAATAGAGGCTGAGGGGACGAACTCTCCGTAACTCACTATTGGCTTGGGATTGGGGGATGTATGAATAGTTAGCATAGGAGTATTCGTCTCTCCAGTCAACCTCATTGGAATAGATCATCTGTATTAAAAAATTTCATCGTCCTAGAAGACTTAGAACAATATAGATCCTCTAGGTTGCAATCGACTATAAAGTTACTATGGACAATGAATATCTACTTATCTCTGTGTTATCAGGCCATGTCTACAATAACAACTGTGCCCCATACAACGATAGAATCGGACTTGGGCAAGAAGAGTAGTAATAATAATAGAAACAACCCCCGTTATTTCGCTCTCTGCAACTCATGTTTTTGGTGCGCATCGTATCTGCGCCATATGGGCACAATTAGATGTCCAAGCTGCAAAACCGAGATTATGGAATCCATGCCTATTGGGTCGGATGAGAGATTCTTTTTCCAATATGACAGAAAGCGTGGAGTGTCATTGCAGTTCCTTACTGTGTGAGCTGTTCGCCACTATGATACTAATCTAAAGTAATACCTCATTCCGTAGATAATATCATAAGCCCGTAATAGCAAGTCAATTATATTATTAAACGCTCTTTTTTGCAGGATTCTTAAAGTTTCTCCGAAGGAGTTTTGATTTAAGAATACCGTAATTTATAAAGTAACACTCTTTTCTACTGCCTATTCTCTAAGGAAACATCCTTGGAGTCATATACAACTTAGCGCCCTCTTCTTCGTCGCCAAACTCATCTTCGCCCTCTTCATCAAATTCTTCATCATCAAAATCATCGTCAAAGTTATTGTCTTCTTCGGACATGCTTGACTGCGAGTAATCCACTTGATGCTTGTTATAAATTTTACCAGCAAGTCTCTTGGGCTTCTCTACTCCCACTAGTTTGTTTGAATGGTCACCATACATGAGCAAATAGCCACCGTGCAGCGCTTTATTTCTGCTCCCTCTTGCGGTAAACTTGCCACTGTCTGCGTGTGAAGCTTCTGCGGGTGAAGACATTTGGTACATAGCGGGTCGTTATATGGCACGTGCACTAATTATATGCTGTTTGAGGTATTAATCATCTACTCTAGTCAGCTTTTTATAGCTAGGAAATAATCTCATGCAATTATATGGGCCGAGTAGACAAGGGCGTCAACTGCAGTGTCGATAGCTGTGGGAACCAGGCCGAGCGCTCGATGAGTGGGATTAAGGCAAGTATGGCCCCCGATCTAGGATTGGGAGGTAGCAAGAGAGTCTATCTCTGCAGGGATCATTATAAAGAATGGAAGAAACTTACCAAGGAAGACAGGGAAAATGAAAGGGCCAGATGGGGTTAATTTAGATGGGGAAATAGGATTAGGATTAACATATGCAACTGCTGCAACTCCATTCTGATTTTATTGAATACGAGCCGATTCAAAAGGAGATTAGAGATGCCGAAGATGTCATATTCAAATCTAAGATCCGGCTCGAAGATCTAGTAGTAGCTTTTGTAGCAGTTGAGAATGGAGATGACGAAAGCATTGCCAAGATGGCAGCAGTTGAAATAAAGAAATATCTTGATTTGGTCAAGAGCACCCGGCTACTAATCTACCCTTACGCTCATCTGAGCTCTGACCTCGCGCCGCCAACTGCTGCAATCAACATTATTAAATCTCTTGAAAGTTTCTCCATGGAAACCATAAATCAGGTCTACCGTGCTCCTTTTGGATGGACAAAGTCGTTTAACATTAAGGTAAAGGGCCATCCGCTGGCTGAGAACTCTAAAAAAATTTCAAAGCATGAAGAACATACACAGGCTGACTCATTACATGGAGAAAAAGAATCATCTGCACTCAAGCATGAAGAAAAATTGCAGTCATTCTGGTATATTGCACAGCCAGGCGGGCAAATTACTCCCGCCAGCAAATACACCTTCAAAAAGCAGGACAAGAATCTTCAGATACTTGTAGACTATGAATTAGCAAAGAACAGAGCAGTCAACGATCAGCCTGCACACGTCCGGCTAATGAAGAAATTGGCGATAGCCGACTACGAACCTGCGTCCGATGCTGGGAATATTCGCTACTATCCAAAAGGCAGACTAATGAAGTCGCTAATAGAGCAATATATCACAAGGCGAGTAATGGAGTATGGTGGAATTGAAGTCGAAACACCCATAATGTACGATACCAAGCATCCTTCGCTTCAGAGTTACTTCAATAGGTTCCCTGCAAGGCAATATAGTATCACTTCAGACAACAAACAGCTATTTTTGCGCTTTGCTGCATGCTTTGGCCAGTTTCTGATGGCCAAGGATTTCAATATTTCATACAAACATCTGCCCGTAAAATTATATGAATTGACAAGATATTCATTTAGGCGCGAAAAAAGTGGTGAGCTAGTAGGTTTGCGCCGATTGCGAGCATTCACAATGCCTGATTGTCACGCATTTTGTAGAGACTTGAATCAGGCAAAGGAAGAGTTTCTCAAACGGTTTGATCTATCTATAAGCGTGCTCGATGATCTTGGCCTCACAATCAAAGATGTGGAAATGGCAATAAGGTTCACAGAGGACTTTTACAATGAGAACAAAGACTTCGTGACCGAGCTTATCAACAGGTTTGGCAAGCCCGTGCTAGTTGAAACATGGAAGGAACGCTTCTTTTACTTCACACTCAAGTGGGAGTTCAATTTTATCGACGGTCTTGGCAAAGCATCGGCTCTTTCCACCGACCAAATAGACGTTGAGAACGGCGCTCGATATAACGTAGAATTCGTTGAGGAAGACGGCACCAAGAAGAACCCAATAATTCTGCACAACTCACCTTCAGGCGCGGTTGAGCGGGTAATCTATGCGCTATTGGAAAAATCGGCCAAGATATCCAAAGAAGGCGGCATCCCCTCGATACCGCTCTGGCTGTCACATACACAGGTTCGCATAATACCCGTCAACCAAGAGCATATTATATACTGCGAAAAGGTACTTGCAGAGCTGACTCAAAAGCAGATCAGAGCCGACATTGATGACCGAGATGAAACAGTAGGCAAAAAAATTCGTGAATCTGAAACTGAATGGATACACTATACCCTAGTCATCGGTGACAAAGAGGTCAACTCTGACAAGCTGACTGTACGCGACAGAAATGAAGGCAAGCAGCGCGAGATCACTCTGCATGATCTGATAGATGAAGTCAAGACACAAACAAGGGACAAGCCCTATCTTCCATTGAATCTTCCCCCGCGCTTATCATCTAGACCACAGATTATTGTCTAGCATATTTTCGTGATAATATTCTATACAATGTCTGAGTAGCCAATGCGCCTTCGCGATAGTCGTCATTTTTCAGTGAGACTTCGACTATGTCCATTCCAACTAGGCAAGCTGAAGGATCTATCGCCTTGATCAATTTCAATACCTGAAATGGGTCGAGGCCAAATGGTTCTGGCGTGCCTGTGCAGGGTACGTATGGCAGATCGTAGACGTCAATGTCAAACGAAATGTAGATCTTTTTACCCGCAGTCGCCTTTTGCAAATACCTTAAGACCACATTAATATCCTTGTGCACATCCCAAGCATCAAAGGTTGTGACGCCGTATTTGCTAGCAGTTTCATTTTCTTCCTTGTCTGTCTGTCGAATGCCTATCTGAATCAAGTTTTCGCCTGGAATATAATTTAGCAAGTGATAGAAGGGTGTAGTGTGGCAGATCTTTAAGCTTTCATAGTTGGACTTCATGTCCCTGTGAGCATCAAAATGTATCACTAATGGTGCTTCTTTGGCAAGTGCCTTTAATTGATAATATGATAGTGTATGCTCGCCGCCAAGAATAACTGGGATCTTGTTGTCATTGCGGAGTGAACTAACTAACTTGGGAATTGTTAATTCAAGATGGTCAAGCATGTTGTTAATGTTCTTTGTCTTGGGCAGCTTTAGGTCGCCAAGATCAAATATTCCGACAAGGTCATGAATGTCGGTCTTTTCATCCAGCATGAATGTTTCGATCTGTCGAGCAGAGGTCAGCCTTATAGCTTCCGGTCCTCTTGATGTCCCTTTGCCGAAACTGGTTGTGATGTCAAGAGGTACACCGTAAATAGCTACGCCTGATTCCTTGAATGAAATTCTAACTGGAATGTCTGCAAAGCTATACCCTGCCTTCGTCCTTTCCGGCACTATAAAGAGCGAAAGTATGTCCAATTCTCACACAATTTTCAAAACCTGTAGATAATAAATTATGATGCTGGCTTGCTCCAAAACAGCTCATCAAGACTCTGTTGCCGCGGCTTGCCTAGTATCGACTTAAAGTCCACGTTCAAGGCAGACAACACTTGTTCAAATGTAGACTCCATTGTTTCAAGATATTTCTCAGTATCAATTTCTTCCGGCTTGGAAAGCTCAACTGGCCTTACACCATCACCTGCTTTTATTTTCACATAAGAAATAACATCACCAACCCGAACCTCGCGTTTATTTGCGTCGACAAGCATCTTGGCAGCCTTGATGTGTTGTGGCAGGCCTTTATAGATGTCACTGCTGTTGCCGTCCACCGTTTTGGAGCCAGTCTTTTTGCCATATGTGCTCAATGATTTGTTAATGGTGACATTAAAGCTCAGTTCTTCAAGTGGAATTTTGTGTATTTCCAAATTCTTGGCATTTTCTTGAATGACATTCTTAATTTTTTCTTTGGCAGATTCAAAATCTCTCTCGGAGTTGATTTTGCCGAGTATTTCCAAAATATCATAGAATGCCTTCCTGATAAATGGCGGAGTATGTGACTTTTTGCCTGTGAGTCCTTTTACATCAACTGTTCCATCGGATAGAACTCCGAGATAGTTCTTTTTGAGGTCGCTGAATACAACATAGCGGTATTGTTTATCTATTTCAAGGTCTACACCCAATGTCTCTCTGGCCCACTGCACTAGCTGTTCTATATGCTTTTGATCAGGATTGCTAAGGAAAATGCTGTCCGTGTCACCATAAACAACTCGAATCCCGATTTCTCTGCATTTATTGATAGTTCTATTGATTGTTGTCCTGCCAAGGGCAGCAGTGGCGTCTGCTACCGGCAGGCAGTAGAGAGGGAATATCGCTGCTCCCATGACGCCATAACTGGCATTGAGAATGACTTTGATAGCTTGGCTTACCACGTTGTACAGCTTGCGCTCCTCCGGAGGAAGCGTCTTGTCCTTTGCTAGGTGTTTGTAATAGTTGACCCTCAGGTCACGAAGCGATCCTATAAGAAGCGAGGTCAAACCTTTTCTGTGCTTACAGACCCAGTGGGTTGTACCTTCTACATCATTTTTCCTACAGTCTTCATGAGAGCAATTGATAGTTTCGTACGATAAATTATGCACTTTAATAATGCTGGGATAGAGACTCGCAAAGTCTAGGACAATGACATTAAAGTGTATTCCAGGTATAGGCTCGACTACTTCGCCACCTCGATACTTTTTTTCTTTAATGATGGCTGTAGTCGATGAAGTACCCTTTCTTTCAAGCTCACTTCTGCTGGGTATCAGCTCATTTCGCTGGCGATGCTCGTAGTACAAGATACCCCTTATCCATTGATTAACACCAAAGCGAGCGATATCGTCTACTGATAGTCGACCAATCCTTGCAATGACTACTAGTAGTTTCATTAAAAGATTGTCATTAAAGCTGGTTAGTCTGTACGTGAGGTCGGCATCCTTGAGACAATATTCTGCTAATTTCTGAATCGGCAAATCACTTATGTCTCCTTCAAACTCTATTTTTGAGTCACCCAATAGTGCTTCGCTGATCGCATTTAAGGTGTGGTCAGTATAAGCTCGGCTGAAAGCATAGATCTGGATCGACCTGTTGTCAAACGTCCTATAGAGGTCTATATGCACGCCATGTCTAATGCTTACTGGCTCTGATTGCATTCCATGCTTGATAAACGACTCTTTTTTGACAATTATTGGCACCTTATCCCTTGGAATTGCAATGCCATTAGGATCAATACGGGGATCAAGCGAACGTGCATACAGATAAGGTAGATCAAAATCGTCACCATTGAATGTGAGTATGATCGGATATTCCTTGATTATTGCAAATGCTTTTTCTATTAACTCTTTTTCAGTTGCGCAGGATTCTGCTTCAGGAATTAGCGGTGTGCCATCGCTTGGTATATTATCTGTAAGTATAAGCACTTTCTTGAAATTGTCACTTCCAACAAACCCTACAGCTGTTATACGCCTATCATGGTCTCGTGGATTTGGCATTCTTCCCTCTTCTGTCTCAACTTCGATGTCAATAGCTATTCGCTTCAGCTCTGGTATTGGCTGATTGAGCAGTTTGGCCCAGTTCGTAATGTATTGTCTATATTCGTTGCCTGCCTCTCCTCTTTCCTTTATCTTATCCCACAGTAGACTCTTAAGTGCAAATTCTACCTTCTCAGAAATAGGATATTCAAATGGCGTTATCTGCTCGTCATTCCTGACGTAATATGAACCTGGTATTAGTGCGCGATCATATAGGTAGTTCTCATGATATTTGATATCAGCTTCCCATGACGTCACTTTTTCACGAAAGCTATGATCAGTGCCGCCTATTGATAGTGGATCAGGCGCAATCACTTTGAGAACCTCAATTTCCTTATCAAAAATGATATCTTGTTTCTTGACTTGTTTGAGTGTGAATTTGGTCTCTTTTTGTGCAATCTGTTGGGCTTGATCCGCAAAATCCATCTTTGTATAGCAGTAGGGCTTGTGATCAGTCCTATCACGCCATTGGTAAATAATTTTGTCTTGAGGATCATAAAACTTCAGATACACCTTCTTCTCTTCGCCAGAGTAAACGGCAGACAGCAACAGCATTGGCCTACTATCTTTGGGCAACTCCGGCAAGCTGTCAAATCCTTTTCTTCGATCCGATACAAATTCCTGCTGCTGAACCAATATACAAAGTGTCTGTCCATGGATCGATATTAAACGTTTTATCTAACAAGTGAATTCATGCTGTATGTGGACTTCAAGGTAGCGATAATCGGCGGTGGTGTGCTTGGAGTGTCAGTCGCATACTTTCTATCAGCTCACGCCAAAAATCCTGGATCCGTAGTACTGTTAGAGCAAGAAAGGAATATTGCACAGCATAGCAGTAGTAGGAATACTGGAAAGGTACACGCGCCATTTATCTATGACCCTGTAAAAAAGAAGACTTTTGCCAAGGCAGCTGCACTTGGCTACGAAATGTGGCAAAAGTATTCTAGTTTCAAGGGAATGCAATTTAAGCATGATGGTGTCCTTGAAGTCGCACTAGATGACAAGGGACTTGGTAGGCTATACAAGTATTTGGAGTGGGGGATGGCAAATGGCCTTACAAAAAATGAACTACAATTGCTTGACAAAAATGAAGTCACAAGAACGGAACCAAACGTGCGGTGTGTCTCTGCAATCTATTGCTCCAAAGATGCATCAGTTAACTATGGTGTATTTACAATTGGACTTTTAGAAGATATTCAATCGTTCGGCAGCAAGTTGCTCTTGGGATACAAAGTCGAGCGAATATCCCCATACGGTCAAGGACTGTATTCGATGATTACGAATCAAGGCGAAGAAGTCAGAGCAGAGTATCTTGTCAATGTGGCAGGCGGTAACTCGATGGACATTGCCCAGATGATGGGTGTTGCAAAGGGTTATACCGACATTCATTTTAGAGGAGAGTACTGGCAGGCGCCACAAGAGTATCATAACCTCACAAAGTTGTCGATCTATTCAGTTCCTAAGCATCCAGAATATCCCTTTCTAGATCCACACTGGATTGTGCGAGCAGACAACACATGTGAGGTGGGACCAAACGCCGTGCCTGTGTTTGGTCCTTATGCCTACAACTGGCGTAGGAACTTGGTCGACATGCTGCCAAAAATAATGGAGACGTCCCAGACAGGTGCGAGGAAGGTTTTTTTTGACAGACAGTTTCTGTCGCTTGTAAGCACCGAATTGAAGAGCTCTTTGTCCAAGACAATGATGATAAACAGAGTGCGTGAATTTCTACCACCACTCCGACCATCTGCTTTTACACAGCGCGGAACGGCTGGCATAAGATCCTCTGTCGTTGACAAGGATGGCAGATTCATACCCGATACACTTATTCTCGAGCGTGATTCTTCCCTCCACGTGCTCAATTATAACTCGCCAGGAGCTACAGGTGCACTGCCTATGGCAGCCAACATTGCAAGTAAAATAATAAGAGCCGGAGTGGTGCAAACAAGCGAGAAGGCAAGGTCGCTGTGGGATGCTCATACAATTGCAGATAGAATGAAAACATGATCAATTTTTTAAGGTACCCTCCGTCACGATAGGAATGATTGCTCAAGGAAGTAATTCTTGATGCTCTAAGAGATAAAGACGTCAAGATATCAAAGATAAAAGATTCACATTTTCACAAAATTCTAGCAGAAGCATCATCCCGCTGGATTTCATACGAACCTGTCCCAGAAATATGTGAATCTGTCGGCATTGATAGCAGCTGGAACCGGCGTCCTTTTCAAGGTCTTCAACTTTATGTCGTAGACGCAGTAGCAGTCACTAGCGCTAACAAGATCTTAGTTATGGAGTGGGAAGAAGACATAGTTGACTCTGCAAGAAGCGAACTGCTAGAATCAAGAGCGATGGCAATGGAGGCATCCCTCGCACAAAATTCAACTGGAAAGGCTGACAGCATCTGTATCGATGGTTCGCTTGTTTCACGTTTGATGAAAAGCAGGCCTGAATCAGCCAATGAAATAGTAAAGAAGTGTGGTGCTTGCATATTTATATCAAAGACTTCTGAGAGCAGATCGCAATTCGGCCAAATGGGGTCAAAGGCTGGAGACATTTACTATTATGGACATATCTGCAAGAAGGCAGGCTTCAGTATTCCTATTGAAACACGATTCTGCCACGCACCCTTGTTTGAAATCTATGCAAGGCTGCGTGACCATACTCCTATTATCCGAATTGAAATCATGAATAATGCAAGTGAGCAAGAAGTAAAATCTATCTTGAATAAACTGCGTTACCACAGTGTAGCTGGATATCCATACTGTTTGAAACTGGCACACAATACCTGCAAGATAACCAACGAAGATATAGACAGACTCGCAAGCATATACGGCTTGCAGAATGAGCAAGGGGCAAGGGATGCATTAAATGAGTGAAGAGCTAGGTATTCTGATAGGTGTCACTAAGCCAGATGAGGTGACATTCGAATCGAGAAGACCTGTCAGCATTGGCGAATACGTTATTCTAAACTATGGTAGAGACAAGGTGCTTGGGCTTGTTGAAAGGTCATCCATTAGCAGTGATGCGCTAGGTAGCAGTATTCGTAACTACGAAGAGGCATTTGAGAGCAAACAGGTTGCAGCCGAGAATCATAGAGATAAAAGTTACAAGGGGCATGTGCGCATTCTTGGCTATGTGGCTGAATTAAAAAAGTGCAAGCCAATATTGCCTGCATTGCCCCCGGAGCCTGGCACCGAAGTGTATGAAGCGTCGGTTAAGGACCTTGCTGACATTTTTGCACCTTCTGGACAGCAGTGGGTAATGATGGGTAAGCTTCTACGCAATGCTGCAGTTGATGCTCGAGTGGATGTTGACAAAGTTGTTTCGCGCCACCTTGCAGTGCTCGCCATGACTGGCATGGGCAAGAGCAATCTAGTCTCGCTGTTGGCTAAAGAAATCGCTAGAATAAGTGGTACAATGGTTATTTTTGACTACCATGATGACTATTCTACACTTGATATGGGATCTAACAACATCAACCTGCTGGATGGAAGGATAAACCCTCGACTTTTGTCAGCAGACAAGCTTGCAGAGGTCATTGAGATTCAGGAAAATGCTTCAAACCAGATGCATGTGCTGAGAATCGCATTCACTGAAGAGATCAAGCAGCGTAAGGGCGAGGATTTTTGGGATGCGCTCATTAACGCTGCGTCAGAAGTTGGTGCTGACAAGTCCTATCGTGAAGCTGCGGCTAAGGTCGTTGACAAGATTGATGATGCCAGGCGCAAGTTTCATACTATCTTGGATCCTAGTATGACAGATCCCTTGGCGCTCCTCAAGAACCACAAGATAAACATTATCAATCTGGTAGAACTTACTGAGCGACAGGCTAACATTGCTGTATCATTTTACCTTGAAGAGCTGCTAGATGATAGAAAAAAGGCAACTCGGCAAAAAAAGGGCACCGCTAAGTCACAGCCGCGGTTTCCAGCTCCGATACTTGTAGCAATTGAAGAAGCCCATGTATTTATACCAAAGGATGAAGATACAGATACAAAATATTTCGCTTCTAAGGTTGCTCGTGAAGGGAGGAAATTTGGGCTTGGCCTAGTCATAGTGTCTCAGCGCCCTAGAGGAATTGATGCTAACATCTTGAGTCAGATGGGCTCGCTTGCAGTAATGCGCATGATTCAGCAGGACGACCAGATGCATGTTTCTGCGGCCAGCGAAGCACTTAGCCGGGATCTTATTGATCAGCTGACATCATTAAATCCTGGTGAGGCGATATTCGCCGGTCAGTGGGTCAATCTGCCGACCTTTGTTAAGGTAGAAGAAGTCAAAGAGCGGAAGATAGGTGGCGACCAGAAGGCGGTTGAACAATGGTGTCAGCTGGCAGTATTGAAGGAACAGATCTCCAAAGAATCATCGGAATCATACATTCCATCAGGCTATATACAGGATTAGCAGCTGGTAATTCTGCAGAACACAAATGTTAATGTCACACATCTCTGACCTCCACCTTGGGTATTCACAGTTCAGCTTAGAAGAAAGGGAGGAAGATGTCTACCGGGTTTTTCATGAAGCAATAGATGCGTCAATAAAGGAAAGAGCAAGACTCATCATTTTAGCCGGCGATCTATTTCACAACCCCCGACCATGCGGCAAGGCAATAATCACACTTGGCAACACACTGAAAAAGTTGAAGGAAAAGCAGATCCCTGTAGTTTTTGTGCTGGGCGAACATGACATCAGTCGCCTTCGTGATGTGCCCTTTATCCACATTTACAGCAACCTTGGGCTTGCAAAGAAGCTTCGATGTGACGAACCTTTCAAAATTGAAAATTGTATATTATTTGGGGCAGACAAGGAGCGGCGCAGTAGTATTGATTCACTAATCGAAAATATGCGTCATGCAGAGCATCTTGCAAAACAACACCCTGGCAAGAAGGTGCTTGTGCTACATCAGGGGCTGGCTGACTTTAACAAGTTTGCCGGCGAGCTTAATTCTACCGATCTCCCTGCAGGGTTTAACTACTATGCACTGGGTCACTACCATGACCACATTGAGAAGAGATTTGACTTCCTCGGTGGGCCACTTGCTTATCCTGGCTCGATCGACTTGACCCCAAGCGAAGGGATCAAGGAGGTGGACAAAGGCTTTATTATAACCGACATGTCTGGCGAGGAGCCATCAACACAATTGGTAAAGCTTGAGAGCAGACGTCAGCAATTCTCTGCTAGAATTGATTACAAGAACATTGCAAATGAGGTCGAGCTGATAATCAAGAAGGCAACAGCTTATGACAAAAAACCAATTGCAAGAATCGAGGTATCTGGTAGCAATATTGACTCTAAGATTATAGCTGAACATTTAAAAAAACTCAGTGACTTTTGTCTTCATTACATTTGGCAGCCGCTAGAAGCGCATCTTGCTACTACTGTGTATGATTCCAAGCCTGCAGACATTGATACTGAGCTCTATCGTCTGTCTGCAGAAGCGCTTGGATCCGACGAGCTTGCCAAGTTCACGATAGGCGAAGTTTTGCCATTGGCAGCTGACAAGGATGCCAAGTCAGTTCTGGAAATACTGTGGCAGGCGTACAAGTTAAACAAATTTGGAGGCCATCATAGTAAATGATAAAGGATATTCAGCTGAAGAATTTCATCGCACACAAAGACACTAAGATAGAATTTTGCAAAGGAATAACGATATTTCTAGGACATAACGGCTCAGGCAAGTCTTCAATCATCGATGCAGTAACATTTTCGCTCTTTGGCAAGCATACAAGAAAGTCAAACAAGAACCTCGTAAGAAGAGGTGCTAACCATGCTATGACGCAAATGCGCTTTGTTCTCAGCTCTAGAGAGTTTGAGGCTACAAGAGCACTCAACGGCTCCGGCCTCCAATCCTTTTCCCAACTTGTACTTGTATCAGATGGCGACAAGATAGTGAACAAGCCAATTGTCGGTGGCGAGCGCAGACAGTTTGGCGAATCAATGAGTGTCGAAATAGCACACCTGCTTGGCCTGAACTATGAAAAGCTGCGTGTTGCTGGAGTAGTGCAGCAAGGCGAGCTAGTCCGGATAGTAGAGGCCCAACCAAAGGACTTTAAAGAATTGCTAAATGGCCTGATTGGCATTGACAGACTCGACTCAGCTTATGAAACAATGCGCCATGTCATCATAGGCTTTCGAGAAAGACTGCGTGATGAAATAGGCTACACTGATGAGGAAGTTCCAAAGGTGGAGAGACTGCTGGAGCAAAAAGAAAAGGAGCTAAAGGAGGGATCACTGCTTTTGAAAGAGTTTGAAGATGAAAGAAGGCTACTTGAGGAAAAATTAGGTCATCTTGAGAAGGAAATTGAGAGGTTGGAGCCGGTGATCCAAAAGACTCAGGAGCTTCAGAATTGCGAAAAAATGCTCATCCGACATGTCATTGAAAGGCGTAGCCATCTCCGCACAGAAGTAGATCGAATAGAAAGAGTAGTCGCGGAAGCGAAAAACATGCTAGACATACTAAAAACCAAAGAAGAAGTACAGATACGACTCAAGATGATAAAAGCTGAATCAGAGGAGATCAATTCAAAGCTGGAAGAAAATGAGGGTATAATGGGCAAGCTACATGGCTTTCTAGAGTGTGCCAACAAACTGCATATAGTTGATGGCAAATGTCCCATTTGCAACTCTCTTGTTACAAAGATCAATGAAATGTATGACGTAGATCATATTCAGCAGGAGATAAAGCGTAGATCAGAGGAAAAATACAAACTGCAAGTCGCCAAGGTTGAGCTCAAGAAAGAAGAGCAAAAGTTGTCAGAACAGGACAAAAAGATAGTGATGGCAGAAAAGTTCCTGTTAAATAATTCTATAAGTTCTGAAAATGAGTTGGTCAAAATCGAAGATGACCTCAATGGCAACAAAAAGTATTTGGTCAATCTTCCTCAGCAAATATCTTACGTAGGAGATGATCCTTTCAAGCTGGTAATAGATGGCATGTCAAAGACACTTGCTGAAGAAATTGCTACATTGCGAGGGCAGATAAGCGAATTGAGCCTCCAGAAATACACAGATGCGAAACTAGAAAGAACAAGGCTAATACAAGAATTGCAGACTGCAAGCGTCAAAACTGGTGAGTATAGGCGTGTATTATCTGACACACAAACATCTATAGATTCTGCAAAGCATGCAATAGACCAATTAAGACAGGCATCTGAATTCTCTAAAATGCTGGAAAGAATACGATCGATGATATTCAACAGGGATGGAGTGGTGGGTATCAGCCTTCGCTCGTGGGCGCTCGGAGTTATATCGCAGAAAGCTTCAGAATACGCTTCCCTCTTTAACATTGGCATTTCGAGAATCGAACTTACAGAAGAGGCACGAGAAGTAGCGATAATGTGTTACGGCAGGCAGGGTGAAATTGATATGGACTCACTCTCCGGAGGTGAAAAGGTAGCAGTAGCCCTTGCACTTCGTCTTAGTATTGCCTATATGATGGGTTCAAACAAGCTTGATTTCATCATCCTAGATGAGCCGACCGCACATCTTGACGAAGAGAGGAGAAGAGGGCTTGTTAGAATACTGTCTGATGCCTTCCGAGAAGGTGTGGGACCACTGGCTCAATTGATAATAATAACTCACGACTCAGAAATTTTTGAAAATTCAGAAGTCGATCAAATATTTAGGTTTGTCATGACCGCTGATGGTTCGTGCATCTCAAGAGAGTAATAAGAAACTCACCTTTTGTAATTCAGGAATAACACTCTTCTATCTCTGTCCTGTAACTTTAAGTAGTGAGCTTGCATATACAACTATCACTTATTGTGCTAGGATGGTGTCTTGGAAAAACACAAGTTCTAGTAACATTCTTGAAGGGTTATAGTTGATATAGATAGATGCAAAAATGTCTCTTCAAAGACCTGCATTCTATAGAATATTTCTTCACAGAAAATATAAGTTCGTACCTCATTCTCAACTACTACTTTAATGACAGCGTATCATTTCGCTAATAGTGAAGTGCATAGCATCAAAGCAAGGTGAGTGTAGACTATTGCCTTCTTCTCATTCTATACTTGTAGTTGATGACGAACTCGATATAGTATTGATCTTCAAGCAGGCATTGAGCCGTCAGGGCTATACTGTCTTTGGCTTTACTGATCCTTTGCTCGCTCTTGAGCATTTTAAGGTAAACTCAGCAACTTATGGCTTAGTGATAACGGATGTCAGGATGCCCAAGATGAGTGGCTTTGAGCTTGCTGCAAATATTAAAGTCATCAAGCCCGATGCAAAAGTAGTATTTATGTCGGCATTTGAAGTAAGTGACCTTGAATTCTCCATGCCTGGAATCAAGATACGTGACTTCCTCCGAAAGCCGGTTGATGTCAAGACACTTGTGCGCAGAGTCAAGTTGGATATGGGAAATTAAAAACTCTATCTCTTATCTTTGCAACTGATTGTAAACAAGAAGTATGACAGCCACGTACAATCAAGAAAGGCAACTCCTGAATTAACGGTATAAAGTTTATGATCTGTTGAATCTTGCCTTGCAAAAATTTTGTGAGTCAATGATTGCACTTATGACTTGGCATATTGTGCAGCAATGAGCACTTTCCGCTTACGTTAGGCCTACTCATCTTCAAGATTAGATCGAAAACATATAACAGATGTTGTGACTCATATGCTACATATTGAACCTGACTCTGCGCTATGCCATATGTTGACTGGATGTATATAATTAGAACTTGCTACTTGAAGAGAAATCTGCAGTTGTTCAAAAGGGCATCTCTTTCCGAAGCGTAGACATATGCTTCTTGTTTTATGTTCTGCGTTAATATTACAAATTAAAACATAGTGCTCTTCCATTATGTGTATCTAGAAATTGTAAGAACATGACTTGCAAAACCCATTGAGTGTTTAGTCTATATATCATAGACTAACTCGTTGCAAATAGATCCTCCATGTTGGTTTAGCCTATACGCCTCGTGCTCATGGCGTAAAGATACTCTAATGGCTACCTCCATACCACAATAAGAGATTTGTTAATGAGGATAAAGCGGATTTGCAATGATCAAAAAGAAAATATTGTGTGAGATTTATGTTATGGCATGTCTCAAAACGAGATCGTATATTTAAAATACCAGAACCTAGAAGACATGCTCAAGGTAATAATCTACTCCGCCCAGTCAATGCTTGGAGTCATTCCAATGCTATATTATATTCACTATAACAATAATCATGTCCTTTTTATTCAGACAGGTGCGGTTGGAGGAGTGACAGTTCACTATGTTGTTGAGAATCAAAAGCCGTCCAAAAAGTTCATTCAGTTGAAAAGGCTTTCTGGAGAATTTACATTCATAGATAGCATAGGCACTGATGCGCAGTCACTGTATGTTCCGATTTTGGGGCTGGAAAAATCTACACTTATATTCCCAACCCTCTAGGAGAAAAAGTTTTAGGACAAGACAATGTATACGTATTTTCATCAAACCTAGAAAATCACCCCGGAAGGTAAGGCCTGCAAATGAAGTTTCACAGGATGACATTAATGCTTTTTTGCAGGCGATCAAGAATTTTGATGGCTATCCGAAACTAAGAACACTTCGCAAGCTGCTTCCATCCCTGACCCCTCTGCAGATAAACGTTATAGCACATTACCTAGAAAGGTCTGGGGAAATAGTTATTGACGCTGATGGATACATCACATGGATGCGCAATAAAGATCAGGAACATCTGACGCTGGGCGAGGTAGCCGAGATGAGCGGTGACCTCAAGGAACTGCTCAGGAAGCATCCTACATAGAGAGGATTTAACTTGACGCCTCAAAAAGAGATGTCATTAGTATAACAGTCAACAACGATATGGATCTCACAAGTAACAGAACCTCTTCAAAAATTGTTCAAAAATTCTGCCGATACTCTGATTCTACATCATGAATCGGCGATAAGACACACAATATTTTTAGCCTAGGGACAAGATAAATGACAATTACCACTTTGACATCGCTATCTATAGGCTTCCATACTGCCTCTTATTGGAAATTTTTATTACTGATCCATGAGGAACCAACCAAATAGTAAGAAGGCGGATAATAGAGTTTTAGGAAAATCTATGATCCTCTATTCCTGGCGCTTAATATTGGTCTGAGAAATCTTTAGTGTGCAATTAAAGATCATCCTGTGGCATGTTGGTGCAGAATACAGAATACTTAACAATAATAATTATTATATATTGATAGTTTTTATGTTTGTCTGACTAGACCATCATATGTATTGTTGAAGCCGATTACTTCAGATCAGATGTATGCTATTGAACAAAACGGCGATTCTGTCTTTGGAATGCGACGTTTTCTCATGATGGAGAACGCTGGCCATGGAGTGGCAGATTTTATTGTCCGAAAGTTCAAGAACTTAAAGAATAAAAAAATAGTTACGGTGTGCGGCACTGGCAACAATGGCGGCGATGGATTTGTCGCGTCGCGTCACCTTGCTGGATATGGAGCCAAAGTAACGGTCATTTTGCTTGGAAACCCTTCTGATTTAAGAAGCGAAGAGGCAAGACTTAACTGGAGCATAATTGAAAGGATGGATTCAATTGAATTGATATTTGGTAAGGAGTTAACCCGCGAGATAAAGAACCGTATTGTCGGTGCTAACATTATCTTGGATGGTATATTTGGCACTGGCATTAAAGATGAGATCAGGCAGCCCTATGCAGCTGCAATAGACGCAATAAACAAGTCTAAGGCTTATGTTTTAGCCATAGATGTTCCTTCAGGATTTGACCCGAACACTGGACAGATCCATAAAAAGTGTATTATCGCAGATGCGACTATTACCTTTCATCGATTAAAGGTTGGACTTGCGGAAAAGAAGAAGAATAAAAAGAAATATTTAGGTTCTGTATATGTGGAATGGATAGGGATACCACCGGAAGCGGAAAAGGGCATAGTATGAAGCCTGCAGTATTGCAGATCGAAGTAGGCCAGATGGCCAATTTTACTTACATAGTAGCTGATGAGGAAAACGGCGAAGCTGCAGTAATTGATCCTTCCTGGAATTTGGATAAAATATTTCAGGCACTAGAAAATAAAAATTGGCGAGCTAAATATATCATCAATACTCATACTCATTTCGATCACGTGATTGGAAACGAGCAGGTGTCAGAGATAACCGGTGCCAAGATAGTACAGCACAAAAACTCGCAGCTTGATAAAGACATTGCAGTATCTGACGGGGACATGATCGAAATAGGGCAAATCAAACTAAGGGTTTTGCACACGCCTGGTCACTCCAAAGACAGTGTCTGTCTTCTATATGATGATCAATTCATTCTAACTGGTGATACACTCTTCGTGGGCAATTGTGGTAGAGTGGATCTTCCTGGAAGTGACGCAATAGAGATGTACTATAGCCTATTTGATAGGCTGGCAAAATTGGATGAAAAGCTTATCGTTTATCCTGGTCACAACTATGGTCCGACTTCTATATCTACAATAGGACACGAAAAGAAAACCAACTATGTGTTTAAACCTAGGTCAAAGCAAGAATTCTTGGAGCTTATGATTGCTGGTGAATAAATGTACGATATAACAGCGTCTGACAGACCTACTACTGTCAAAAGTTTTGCGACGAAAAATCCTGTTTTTGTGTGTGTGATCTCGTACACTGCCACAAGCGAAATTTCTGGGCTCACAGCGGCAGGTGCAAATGCCGAACTAGTGAAATACACATCTCCTGCAGACGCGGAATTTCTATATCATGGACGTTGCAGCTGCATTGATGTTATACCTGCTACCCCTGATGGCAAGCCTACACCCGCGGTCATAACACGTACTGCGCTACAGTTGGCAACGATCCCTCTTCTGGTTGTTGATGCAGGAGCAAAGGTTAAGCCTTCAATACCATATGTGTCGTTTGGAGTTGAACCAGGCAGGAACATCTTGAATGAAAATGCAATGGATATCTCAAGTGTCAAGCGAGCGTTTGAGCACGGCGAGCTGCTTGGAAAACAACTGGCCATCATGTCAGATCTAACAGTTTTAGGCGAGAGCATTCCTGGAGGCACTACAACTGCACTTGCAGTACTGAGAGCACTTGGCATTGATGCAAGGTTCAAAGTAAGCAGCAGTATGGCAGAAAATCCTCACAATCTGAAAAACAAGGTAGTAGATTCTGCAATAAAGAGAGTAATTGCTGATGGAATCCAAGTGATTAGCTCACCCTTTGAAGCTATATCTGCTTTTGGAGATCCCATGATGCCTTCTGTAGCTGGTATTGCAAGTGGTGTACTGTCTGCAAATGGCAAGATTATGCTTGCAGGAGGTACTCAGATGGCTGCGATAGTTGCAATATTAAATCGTCTAGGCAGGTTGCTTAACGGACTTTATATTGGCACTACAACATATGTCACACAAGATCCGTCATCAAATTTGTCTAGCCTTGTAGAAATGGCTTCGGAGCGAGTTCCAATTTTATCTTGCGATCTTCATCTAGATGAATCGAGCAAGCCTGGATTGCAGGCGTTTGCAAAGGGATTCGTAAAGGAAGGAGTTGGTGCAGGCGGTGCTTCAATTGTAGCTATTACAAAATCAAGAGGTAAAATAACAGGTAAAAAATTAATGAATGCAATTGAAAAAGAATATGAAATCTCTATAGAGGCAGCTCGAAGATAGCTGTCTTTCTGTACTTCTATGGGATTACGCAACTACTTCGAATTTGGGTATACATACTTTGCAGTA
>Ga0081538_10001286_pt1 | contig 26081 bp, 24 predicted proteins | sample TabmetS5T2R1_FD_71022 | JGI IMG/M metagenome (GOLD analysis project Ga0081538, IMG submission 71022) | Tabebuia heterophylla rhizosphere microbial communities from the University of Puerto Rico - S5T2R1 | ecosystem: Host-associated > Plants > Roots > Rhizosphere ... | reverse complement strand
GCGCTTTGCCATGCCGGCCTCGGCCACCTTTCCCCAGGCCCGCGGGTCGTACGCCTTCTTGCTGCCAACCTCACCATCGACCTTCAGCACACCGTCGTAATGGGTGAACATGTGGCCAGCAGCGGGCCGAGTAAACGCGTACTGGGTGTCGGTGTCGATGTTCATCTTGACTACGCCGTAGTCGACCGCCGCCCGGATCTCTTCCAGAGTCGACCCCGATCCACCATGGAAGACCAGGTCGAAGGGTCGGTCCTTGCCGATCTTGGTTCCGACCTCCTCCTGGATGTCCTTCAAGACCTCAGGACGCAGCTTGACCGCACCCGGCTTGTACACACCATGCACATTGCCGAAGGTCAGCGCGGTGATGTAGCGGCCTTTCTCGCCCGCGCCAAGCACCTCAACAGTCCGCATCCCGTCCTCGACAGTCGTATAGAGCTTCTCGTTGATCTCCGCTGTGACGCCGTCCTCCTCGCCGCCTACTACCCCAACTTCGATTTCCAAGATCACGTTCGCGGCGGTGGTCTGCTGCAGCAACTCCTGGGCGATCGAGAGATTCTCCTCAAGCGGCACCGCCGAACCGTCCCACATATGCGACTGGAAAAGTGGCTGGCCGCCTGCCTTCACCCGCTCCGCGGAGATCGCGAGCAGTGGCCGAACGTAGCTGTCCAGCTTGTCCTTAGGGCAGTGATCGGTGTGCAATGCGACGTTGATCGGATAGTTCTTCGCGACCTCGCGCGCGTACTCTGCCAACGCCACGGCGCCGGTGATCATGTTTTTGATCTTTGGGCCAGAGAGATATTCCGCGCCGCCGGTGGAGACCTGAAGGATGCCGTCAGATCCGGCGTCGGTGAATCCCTGAAGGGCTGCGTTCAGCGTTTGTGAGGAGCTGATGTTGATCGCTGGGTAGGCAAAGGATCCCTCCTTGGCCGCATCCAGCATGGCGGCATAGACCTCGGGAGTGGCGATCGGCATGCTTGGTGAGCTCCTTTCCTACCTGCTTTTCGTTGTATTCGCGCGCGACTTCCTACGCAAATCCCAAGTCTGTCAAAAAAGCCAAAGCGGTGGTACCTGCAGTGCTTTGTCTCAGCTTTCAATTGCAGACAAGTCCACTCCATGGCGACCGGCCGAGAAGGCCCGAACAGTGCTGTCGAGTGTTGCCGGAAACACTGTGACTTGATCAAGTGGCACCTTCGCTTGCCGGCCGTCAGCCAGAGTTAGGCGAAGTTGCGGGCCGCGGTCGATGCCACCCTTGACGGTGTCTACGCCAAGGACTTGTGACCACGGAGCGCCAAGTCCAGCAACCTGGATGCCTGGCGGACCGACGCGAATGGCGATGCCGCTCCCGAGTGTCCGCATTTCCCGCTTGGCAAGAAGGTACAGAACGATGCTGACCGCAAGAAATGCCAAGGAAATCCCCAACACGATGGCGAAGATGATGATGTACCCGGCGCCTTGCATTGCTTCGCGCTGCCACGCGTAGATCAACGCGAGCAGCGCGATGGTGATCGCTAGGCTGACCAGCCGTGACCGTATCCGGTGTCGCCGCCGCTCCAGCTTTTCCGTGAGCGGTCCTGGATCGTAGGAAACCACCAATTCCGAGATCGGACCCGTGCTCATGAGGCCACAGGCTAGTTCTCCCGAGCACCGCGCGGTGTGATCGCCATATGGATCCGATAACGATCGGCGCGATACCACGAGGTGGACATCTCGATCGCCCGATCACCTGCGTACGTCACCCGTTCCTGCACTAGCAGCGGTGCGCGCTTGGCGATGCCCAGAACCTGTGCCCGATGGGCATCGGCCGATTCAGCCCGTACGGTCTGCTCGCCGCTGCTGACCACGACGCCGTACTCGCTGGCAAAGACGTCGTACAAAGAGCCGAGCTCTCGCTGCAGCAGCCCGGGAAACAGCACCGACGGATAGTGGCCAACCTCGTACGCCATGGGCGTGCCATCAGCGGTCCGCAGCCGCTCCACGCGTATCACCGGCTGGCCGGGGCGGATCCGCAGCGCGTACGAGACGGCATCGTCGGCCGGCTGCTCGGCAGCTGAGAGCACCACCGTTGCTGGAACCAAGCCACGGGCACGCATCTCGCGTGAAAAGGAGGTCAGATGCAGTCGCGAGTCCACCTGCGGGCCGGTCAGGTAGGTGCCTTTGCCGTGTACCCGCTCCAGGGTTCCGGCGGCGACGAGGTCGGCAATTGCCTGTCGTACGGTGACTCGGCTGACGCCGAGACGTACCACCAGCGCCCGCTCTGACGGAATGGCGTCGCCAGGGTTGAGCTCGGTTGCGATCAGTTCTTGGAGAATGCCGCGGACTTGGGCGCGTTTGGTGGTGGCGAAAGGTGGTTGAAGCCGAACCTCTGCGGGGGGCCCAAGAATGGCCGTCCCCCCGACCCGGCCATGGTCGTACTGCAATGCGTCTCCTCACCACCCGGGGTCGATCCAGCGAACGGGACCGTGAATTGTCAGTATGCGCCTAGCCCAAGGACGGTTGACAAGATCTCAGCCTGCCCAGCGCTGTGCCCAGTGGTACATCGCGATAGCTGCGGCGGCACCGGCGTTGAGGGATCTTGTGGAGCCGTATTGCGTAATAGCGACCAGATCCTTGCAGATGGCCACCAGCTCATCGGTCAGCCCCGGACCTTCGGAGCCGAACACCAAGCAGGTCCGTTGCGGCAGTTCGTAGGGCTCCAATGGTCGCGCGCCTGGAAGGTTGTCTACGCCGATGATGACGTATTTGTCGGCCGCCAGCCGGTCGGCGAAGGCATCGACCGACGGGTGGTGTGAGATCTTGAGATAGCGGTCGGTGACCATCGCTCCGCGCCGGTTCCAGCGCCGGCGGCCGATGATATGGACGCCCGAGACGTTGAACGCGTTCGCGGTGCGCACGATGGAGCCGATGTTGAAGTCGTGTTCCCAGTTCTGGATCGCAATCTGCAGCAGATGGCGCCGCGAATCGAGATCAGCAACGATGGCTGAGACCTTCCAATAGCGATAGCGATCGATCACATTGCGGCGATCGCCGTGCTCAAGCAGCTCGGGGTCGAGCCTGTCGTCGTCCGGCCAGGGCTGAGGATGCGGACCCGCGCCGGGCGTCCCAGACGACTCTGTCATCTGCTCGTCGTTGAGGGTGTTCAAGGCGTCGCTCCCCTTGGTCCATTTAGGAAACTCACAGTGTGCGACGGTACCGTTTTCCGACGTGAGCCTTCTCGAGGTTGCCGCTGCGCACATCCCGCTGCTGCTGCCGTCCTGGATGGACCCCGAGGTGCTGATCAAGGCTTTCGGTCCGTACGCGCTCTGGGGAGTGGCTTTCGTGATCTTCGCCGAGTGCGGGCTCTTCGCGATCCTGCCGGGCGACTCACTGCTGTTTACCGTCGGACTGCTGGTAGCAGCGGGCGTCATCCCCTACAACCTGGTGTTCGTCTGCATCGTGCTCACCATTGCGGCAGTACTAGGCAACATCAGCGGATATGCCATCGGGCGCAAGATCGGGCCGCCGCTGTTTAGAGCGCGCCCCGGATTGGCGGGCAAGATCTTCAAGCAGTCCTATGTCGAGAGGACCCACATTTTCTTCGAGCGCTACGGCAACCGTGCGCTCATCCTGGCGCGGTTCGTGCCCATCGTCCGTACCTTCGTTACCTTGGTCGCCGGCGTCGGCAAGATGGATTTTCGGCATTTCATCACCTACACAGCGATCGGTGGGGTGATCTGGGCGTGCGGCGTCACGATCGCGGGATATTTCCTGGGCAATGTTCCCTTCATCAAGAACAACATTGACCTGGTGTTGATCTTGATCGTGATCGCCTCGCTAGTCCCGATGGGGGTCGAGTACCTGCTGCACCGGCGGCGCCGCAAGCACGAGTCCGCCGCCGTCGGATCTTGATGGATAGCGAGACGATGCGCGCCCTCGTCTCGCGTGCGCCGGTCGGCCGTCTCGCAACGGTTCGCCGCGACGGGCGCCCGCATATCGTGCCCATTTGCTTCGTCGTAGCAGATGACGTCGTTTACTCAGCCGTCGACGACAAGCCCAAGCGACACCAACAGCTGCAGCGAGTCAGCAACGTCATGGAGACCGGAACTGCGAGTCTCCTGATTGATGAATACCGCGACGACTGGACCCAACTTTGGTGGGTCCGACTCGATGGCCGGGCCCGCATCGTCGACAGCCCAGCCGAGGCTGAGCGGGCAATCAGTTCGTTGAGCGACAAGTATCCGCAGTACCGCGACCAGCCACCCACCGGCCCTGTCCTTGCCCTTGACGTCGAACGCTGGGTGGGGTGGTCGGCGAGAGTCAGCGGAAGTTCGGCATAACCTCATCTGCGAGCAGCCGGAGCTGCTCGTCGACACCGGCGACGCCTTCGACCGTTTGCCCGGTAAAGGCTTTTACCAGCGAGGCGTCAGTTATTGCGGCGATGAAGTGGTTCACCCCGGTACCCTCGAGCTCGGACTTGATCTTGCTCGTGACCTCCTCGGGTGTGCCGGAGATCGACATTTTCTCTGCCAGCTCTGGGCTGGTGAGTTCAATACTCTTGGCCAGCTCTCCTGCATTCATGGCTTCGACGATGGGAGTGAGTTCAGCCGAGTCGACTCCGTTCCGCGCGAGTTGCTCAGGGTGCATAGACGAGGCGTAGATCCCGACCATCGAGCGAGCTGCCTGCTTCGCCGCCGCCGAGTCCCGCCCGATCGCCGTCACCACCCAAGCCCCGAAGTCAAGGTCGTCTGGGTTTTTTCCCGCCCTCTCGGCACCGGCGCTGAAGTGCTCGAATGCGTACTCGTAGGCCTGCCGCTTGTAGCTGAGGCAGTGGTGGCAACCGTCAGAGAACTCACCCGCGACCTCGAACGACTTGGGGCCCCGCATGGCCCCGATCTTGACGGGCAACCGCTCCTGGACCGGTCGCGCGAAACTGAACAGCCCGTGGTAGTTGAAGAACTCGCCGTCGAAGGTAATGGCACCGTCGTCGAGCAATGTCCGGATGACCTGGGCGCTCTCCTTGAGGCGGGACAGCGGCTTGGTCTGTTTCCAGTTGATGTCGTACTGCGCCAGCAGGCCGAAATTCCCTGATCCGAGCACCACCTCGGCGCGACCGTTGGTGAGCTCGTCGAGTGTCGCCGCAGCCTGGGCGATAAGCGTGGGCTCACGCAGGACCACGCCAGACACACTTGGTCCGAAGCGGAGGTTCGTTGTGTCCTTTGCCGCAGCCGCAAAGAGTAGCCACAAGTCCTTGTGCCATGTCTCGTCGGCGGCGTAGCAAGCGTAGAAACCCAACTCGTCGGCCAGCTTGATGGCCCGCAACGACTCCTCGAGTGGGTAGTCCGGGAGCATCAGGTAACTGAATTTCATGTTGCCCTCCCTCTGAGAATCACCTGGTCCGGACACGGCAAATTACGCCGCGAAGAGGTGTGTCTTCATCAGACCACCTCAGTGGCAGAGGAGTCCATAGAGCAGGCATTTCCGATGCACTGTCGTTTCATTGACGGTCCGTACGGGCCCGAAATATTGTGCAAAGCAGGTCCAGGTGGAGCGCCGCAATAGCGCCCCCTTTTTTTAAAGCAAGGGGTGAGCAGTGACCTTCGATGACTCAACAAGCCGGGCTTCCACAGCGGGTCAGGACGGGCAACTCCAACGCGAGTTCGTCGAGAGGTGGCGACAGAACGGCTACAACTGCTTCTCGTCCGGCCACAAGTTCTGCCGCGAGGTCTGCCCGGTAACCCAGGTGACCCGGAACGAGAACCATACGCCGACCGCCTTCCACGCCAACATCATTGCGATGGACAAGGGCTTGCTGGACATCGACGACGTCGCCGATGACTACGTCCACTGCACCCAGTGCGGGGCGTGCGAAATCCGGTGCCCGAACACGCTGTTCGTCGGCGACTTCTATCAGGCGCGTACCGAGACCGTGAAGGTGGTACGAGCTGCCCGGGCGCTGATGGTCGACAAAGGGCTGGACAGGGACGGCTGGAAGCTCTGGAACCGGCTGACGAACGAACTCAAGAACGAGCCCGTGCTCGGCACCGAGAACGGCCAACCTAACGGCCAAGATCATGTCCGGGATTGGGCAGAAGGTCTCCAGATCCCGATCGGCGGCGAGACGATCATGTTCGTCGATTGCGAGGCCGCCTTCTACCGGACCTCGAACACCCGTGCCACCGCCCAGGTGTTGCAAAAAGCGGGCTTCGAGTTCGGCCTGATGAACGAGCAGTGGTGCTGCGGAGGCCCGGCTGCCGAGATGGGGTACGTACAGCAGTCACGCGCCTTCGCTGAGCACAATCTGGCGGACTGGCGCGCCTCTGGAGTCAAGAGAGTGATCGCCATCGAGCCGCATGACTACATCCACTTTACGGAGGACTATCCGGCGTACTTCGGGGAGGACTTCGACATCGAAGTGGTGCAGATCCTCGAGCTAGTCGCCGACTTGATCAAGAACGGGCAACTCAAACTCGAGACGCCGATCAACAAGACCGTGACCTACCACGACCCTTGCCGGCTCAACAAGCGCAAGGGAATTCATGAGGCACCTCGCTTCATCCTGAACTCGATCCCAGGTTTGATCTTCAAAGATGTCGATCACGTCACCCAGTGGTCTTACTGCTCCGGTGGTGGCGGTGGACTCCCGATCGAGAAGCCAGAGATCACCGAAGCGATCAGCGACATCCGTGTGGCCAGGGCCAAGGAACTCGACGTCGACATGCTGGTCAGTGCATGTGTCTGGTCGGAGCGTCCGCTCGCAACGGCGGGACATAAAGCCGGGATCGAGGTGGCAGACATCATCGAGCTGGTCGCCGAGTCCGCCGGCATCGATGTCGGTGGCCGACGCGGAGCCTCAGACCTGGAGGCTGCCCGATGACCAGCGCTCCGGTGATGACAGTCGACGGCACCGTTGTCGCCGAACTCGAGGCGATCATGAACGAGCCCGGATCTGTGCTAACCGGGGCTTCGAGCCGGAGCAATCGAACTCGGGTGCCCGCGCCGTTCCCGCTACACAGGTGGGCGGAGCATATGCCGGCTGTGGTGGTATTGCCGAGAACCGCACAGCAGGTGTCGGAGATCATCAAGCTGGCCAACCGCGCCAAGATCCCGGTCGTCCCGCGCGCCGGCGGGACTGGCCTCAACGACGGAGCGGTTCCGCTCCGCGGCGGCATCATGGTCGACGTCAAACGGATGAACCAGATCCATGAGATCGATCTGGCCGATCGGACAGTTACGGTAGGCCCCGGCATCAACATGCTGAAGCTCAATGAGGAGCTGAAGAAGTACGGCGTTTTCTACCCAGACACTCCAGCCTCCTACCCGTGCTCCTTAGTGGGTGGACGGATTGCCTGCAGCGGCTGGTCGCTTCTTGGTTCCCGCTTTGGACACACCCGCGACCTGGTTGTGTCCTTCGAGATCGTGCTGCCGACGGGAGAGATCATCCGGGTCGGAGACGGCGGCGGTAAGAAGGTACGCAAGTCCTCGACGGGTTACCACCTGAAGCACTTGTTCATGGGTCATCAAGGCACGCTGGGAATTGTCACCGAAGCCACGCTGGAGCTAGTGCCAAGGCCGGAGGCGGAATTCGCCGCCTTCTTCGCCTTCGACGACTTCCTCAATGCTCATCGCACCGTGCACGGAGTCGTCACCTCAGGTATCGCAACGCTGGCAGGCACCGTGCTCTTCGACGAGAAGAAGATCGAATACCTGCGACGCGACGATGAGGCCTTCATCCCCATGCCACCGTGGGTCAACTCCATCGTGGCAACGGCGCTGTACGGGACGAAGCCGGAGGTACGCGAGGCGTCGAAGCTGCTGATGGACCTCGGGAGAAAGGAAGGCGGGCGCTACACCGGCGACGAGATGGCGGTCGGTGACTGGGCCTCCCGACACGACCGCTACGCCAACCCGCTGCATGGACGCCTCAAGGACGGCACCGTCGCCCCGATGTCCTGGCACTGCGAGGACGCGTCGCTGACCTGGACCGTGCTCCCGAAAGTCCGCGAGGAGTGGACCGCGATCACGCAGAGATACATCGACAAGTACGGCATCTTCGATAACTGGGGGATGTACTTCTACACAAACGCGGCGTACAAGCCCTGGGGTGACTACCTCGTCGAGATCGACATCGGGATCTGGGAGGAGAAGCTCGACGACGAGACGTGGGCCGGTTGGGTGGACCTGAAGTCCGAGATCGCGAAGGTGGCGCTGAAGTACGGCGGCTCGATCACCGCCTGCCACGGCAGCACCAGAGCCGGCGACGCCGAGCTGGTCCCGGAAGAGATGGGCGGCGGCTGGGACGTAATGCTCAAGGTCAAGCGCGCACTCGACCCCAATAACATCATGAATCCCGGCAAGCAAATGCTGGACCGGGCGTACGAGAGCTGAGAGAGGGCGTAAGCAATGCGACGGTTCGTCTACAAGCAGGAGTACGTCCGCCCCGAAGCGACCCGAGTATCCGACGGTGTTGTTGTCCGAATGGGGCGCCACTATGAGGTTGACCCTGACCGGATGGGTCAGCAGTTCGATCAGCAGGTCATGCCGGCATGGGACACGCTGCGGATCATCGAGGATCGGACCGACCATCTGAACTGGATGCACGAGCACTTCGCTGACGAGACGCTGGTGGCTGGCCAGGAGCCCGAGCTGGACCTTGGTCCCGGCCAGCCGAGTGGCGAGGCCTACCCAGTGCCGACGGAAGCGCCCGCACGACACCCAAGGCCGATCCTGCCTTACTGATCGACAAGCTCAGGGCGCGATGTTCGGTCCTCCCACCGGATCCGGTGGTCGTTCATCCACGCAGTGCTGCGGTCGGTGATCACGTAGCGGAACGCGAAACGCAGCATCAGCTCCTGGAACCGTCGGCCGACCGGCCCCGGAATCTTCGAGCTGCTACTCCGTGCGCCGGCTGCGACGATCTTCTCCACCCGCTGCCGCCGCGCCTTCTCATATCCGGCGAAGGCAGCGGGCACCTCCGGATGATCACGCAGTGACTGTGCGAGCACTACAGCATCCTCCAGGGCCATTGCGGCACCCTGCCCGGAACTCGGCGATGGGGCATGTGCGGCGTCTCCGATGATCACCATTCGCCCGCGGGACCATGTCGGTACGTGACCGAGGTCATAGGTGTTGTCGCCCGCTAGCTCGAGCTGGCCAGTTCGAATCAGCTCAGCTGCCGGACCAGCGTCGTCCTGGACCAGCGCGAGAAGCCGGCGAGCCCAGTCTTGATCCGTCGTATTACGCCGCCGCTCGCGAGTGATCTCCGGCTCGGGGACATTGACGAACCAGACCACATCACCGGCAGGCGTTGGATGGGCGCCGAAGAAGGCCCGGCTCCCGAAGATGAAGTGCCAAGCCTCAGGCTCAAGATCATCAGCGATTCGGGTGTTCCGGGTGATTCCTCCGAAGTTCGTCAGTCCCACGTAACGGGCAGCAGGCGCCTGCGCATCAATGGTTTGGCGGACCCGGGAATGCACACCGTCAGCCCCGACGATCAGATCGGCGGTGAGGACGGTGCCGTCGGTCAAGGTTGCCTCGACATGGTCGCCGGCATCGGTCACATCAGCGACCTCCGCTCCACGCCGTACGCGGATGCCGCGACGCTCGGCTTCGCGTTCGAGCTGCGCCGCCAGCCTGGAGCGCTTCATGGTCAATGCGACCAGGCCGTTGTCGAGCGGACGCCCGAGGCTTACCTTGCCAAGCCGTCGCCCGGTCGCTCCGTACATGACGTTGGCGCGCGACGGTACTCCTTCCTTGCGCACCCCCTCCAGAACGTCCAGTGCCTGGAGCGCGTCGAGTCCGTTGGGCGCAACGGTGAGCCACGACCCGGCCTCTGGGTCTACAACCGGCCGGCGTTCGAGGACCTCCGACTCAGTTCCGGCCTTGGCCAGTGCGAGCGCTGCTGCCGGTCCAGCGATGCCACCGCCAGCCACAAGTACCTTCATGATGGTATCCTTCCTTACGAATATCATATTTTTCGATTTTCGAAAGGTTAGCACTATGGCGCGTAGCCGTCAAGATCTGGTCGAGGCTTTGGGTCTGGCCGTGCAGCGTTATCAGCGCAGTACCCAGGCCTTCGACGACACGGTGGGACGGCACCTGGGATTGGGCCCCTCAGACGTACGGTGTCTCGACTGGCTGGCCGATGGACCGAAGACCGCCGGGCAGTTGAGCAAGGCAACCGGGCTGCGGCCAGCCGCCACAACGGCAATGATCGACCGGCTGGTCGCGAAGGGGCTTGTCGAGCGGATACGCGATGGCTTGGATCGACGGCAGGTGCTGGTTCAGATGACCGAGGAGGGACAGGCGCGGACTTGGGAGCTCTACGGCCCGCTGGCAACTGAGGGCAGGCAGCAGCTCGTGCGAATGCGGATCTCGGACCTGGAGCTGATGCTGCGCCAGCTGGAATCGATGCGCGAGCTTACCGACAAGCACCGGGAGCGCCTGGAGCATTGAGCAGTAAGCTGCGCGGCGAGCACTGAATGCCGACGACGGTTTACGCCGAAATTTCGGCCATTGCCAAGCTGTTCATCGCCGAGCCTGAGACCACAGCTAGCAAGATCACCAGGTCGAGGGGTTCGACTCCTCCCCTATTAGACCGCCGACTGGGTGATCTCCAGCAGCGTCTCAAGATCATCTCCGCTGGGCACCCAAAGTCCGGCCTCGACGTTCTGCTTTACCTGTTCGGCCGAGGTGGCGCCGGCGATCACCGAGCCGACCGTCGGCATCGCCGCCAGACCACCGATCGCGACCTGAAGCATTGTCAAGCTGCGCTCGGCCGCGTAGGCCTCAACTGCCTCGATGAGATCGAAGTTTGCCCGGTCGAGCCGCACCCGGTTGCGTGCTAGCCGGCTGCCCTGAGGTGCAGGTTCGCCACGGTGGTACTTGCCGGTGAGCAATCCGGATGCGAGCGGGAAGTACGGCAGCAGGCTCTGGCCGGTGCGCTCCAGCGCAGGTACCAGCTCCCTTTCAACAGCGCGGTTCAGCCAGGAGTACTCGTTCTGTGCGGAGATAGATGCCTCGTAGCCGCTAGTCCGGGATATCCAGTCGGCATCGATCACCTGCCAGCCCGCAAAGTTCGACGAGCCGATGTAACGCACCTTGCCCTCGGCCACAATTTCGGTGAGCGCGGACAGGGTCTCCTCGATCGGCGTATTCGGATCGGGCTCGTGCAGCTGGTAGAGGTCGATCCAGTCCGTCCCGAGCCGGCGGAGACTGTTCTCAACCGCAATCCTGATGTAGCGACGTGACCCTCGGGCACCCCAGTCCGGACCATTCGCGCCCCGCATGTCAGAGCCGAACTTGGTAGCGATGATCACCTCATCGCGCCGCGAGCCCAGGGCCTTGCCGAGCAGGGTTTCCGACCCGCCGGCGTTGCCGTAAATGTCGGCGGTGTCGAACAAGGTAATGCCGGCATCGATGGCGGTATCCACCACGCTCGGCACCTCATGGTCAGGCATGCGGGCACCGAAATTGTTGCAGCCGACTCCGATGGTGGAGACCGTTAGACCGGACGGACCGAGCTGCTGGTAAGTCATTTCCGCGGGCACGTCGGACCCCCGGATCACTACCGCTGGTTCGGGTTCTGTTGGCCAGTTTCAGGGGGCACATAACCGCCCTGCTGGGGCGGTTGATACTGCCCCTGCTGGGGCGGTTGATACTGCCCCTGCTGGGGCGGTTGCTGATACTGCTGCGGATTGGGCAGCTCGTCCTCGCTTTGCCTATCGAACTGGACCGGCGGAGCAGACTGCTGCGGTGGTAGCTGCCGCTGCTGCTCCTGCTCCGGATCGCCACGGTAGGCAATTTCGCCGAAACTGACATCCGGCGCCTGGCGTACCGCCGGTTCGTCAACCTGGAAGTAGGCAGCCTTCTCGAACTTGAACATGCCGGCGACGATGTTCGAGGGCACCGATTCGACCTTGGTGTTGTAAACCCTCACGTTGGCGTTGTAGAAGCGTCGACCAGCCGCGATCCGGTCCTCAGTTTCAGCGAGCTGTCGTTGCAGCTCCAGAAAGTTCTGGTTGCTTTTGAGATCCGGGTACGCCTCGACACTCACGATCAAGTTCCGCACTGCACCAGACAGCGCAGCCTCAACATCGCCGCGCTGCTGGCTCGGCAGAGCGCCTTCTGCCTGTGACAGTTGCTGAGCCTGGCTCCGAAGTCGGGTGATGTCCTCCAATGTGTTGCGCTCATGGGCCGCGTACGCACGAACCGTCTCGACCAAGTTCGGGATCAGCTCATAACGGCGGTTCAGCTCGACGTCGATCTGACGCCACGATTCCTGAATCAGGTTTCGAGATTTGACGAAGCCGTTGTACGAGCCCATGCCGATGAGCGCGAGAATGACGACGATCACCAAGATGATGATGATCACGGTGATGGCGGTACCCATCAGATCTCCTTAGCTTTCCATGCCTGCGCCCTGAGCTTGTCCGTGCTGCGCCCTGAGCTTGTCCATGCTCCGCCTTGAGCCTGTCCATGCTGAGCCCTGAGCTTGACGAAGGGCGGCTCAAGACCACATTCACCCTAACCGGTGAGCCCGCGTAGGCGCCGGTAGGTCTTACTCCAACCCCAGGTCGCGTGCCGAGATCGCGGCGCGGTACGGAAGGCCGGCCGCCTCGACGGCCTCCTTGGCGCCGGTATTGCGGTCGACGATGACGGCGACTCCAATGACATGTGCTCCCGCCTCGCGCAAGGCAGCGACGGCGGTCAACACCGAGGCACCCGTGGTACTGGTGTCCTCCACGGCAAGCACCCTGCGCCCGACCACCGATGGCCCTTCGATGCGTTGCTGCAGCCCATGTGCCTTGCCTTCCTTGCGGACCACGAAGGCATCCAGTCGCTCGCCGGTTGCTGCGGCGGCGTGCATCATGGCGGTCGCAACCGGGTCGGCGCCCAGTGTGAGGCCGCCGACTGCCTCGAAGCTCCAATCGGACGTCAGAGCTCGCATGACGCGACCGATGATCGGCGCCACCGCCCCGTCGAGGGTGACTCGGCGCATGTCGACGTAGTAGTCGGCGGTGCGGCCTGAGGACAGGGTGACGGTGCCGCGTACGACCGCCAGCGCCTTGATCCGGTCAACCAGCTCGGCGGTGTCCTCGGCAACTGTCGGCGTTATCACGACCGGAACTGTATCTAGCCGCCCGCTCTTCGGCGAAGGTGGTCGGAAAGGACAAGGAATCCTGGTGGACGTTTGGCCTCTTCGACCACTTCCTGTGCTACTTGCGCTCGGTTCGCACCAGATGACCGAAGCCGACAGAACGCTTCGAGGAATGAAAGACATCCGGGCAGGTCGTCAATGTGATCAACGCCTGTGTGGGTTTGAGTTCCGGCCTGCCGGGCACCGGGTCGATCACCCAGGTCTCGGTGTCTTCCACTGTGAGTCGCCTGGGAGGCTCGTCCAGAACGTACGTGTACGTGGCGTTGCGAGTTTCGACAATGATCTCGTCGCCGGTGTCCAGCTGCAGCAGTTTGGCAAAGGGCTGGCCGTGGGTCACCCGATAGCCAGCGAGCGCAAAGTTACCGATCTGACCGGGCTTTGCAGTCGAGGCGTAATGTCCGACACCTTTCGCGAGCACGTCGAGCTCGGTGCCATTAAGAATCGGGACCTCGTACCCCTCGCCGAGGGCCGGAATCCGCAGCAGGCCAATGGGATCACCCGGACCTGTGGCGGGTTGCCTGATCCCTTGTGGATCGGTCTTCCGCTCCTCGATCCATTGCGCTCGCAGCCGGTTGGCTTCGGTGCGGAATGTGTGCTGGGCAATCAGGTTGGTGCCGACGTACTGGTAGGCCACCCAACCCAGACAGGAGAGTCCGAGCACCAGCAAGGCGATGCCCACGATGGTGAGCTGTCGACGACGCTTGCTCCGTGCCGTTGTTGCATCAGTTCCCCGCTCGCGGATGGAACTGCTCACGCGCGACATTGTGCCGCTGATTGATCAGCCGCAGAGCTTGTTCCGAATAGTTCAGCTAGCGAACGGATTCGGCGTCAGGGTGTACTTGGTGTACAGGTATTCCTGGATTCCCTCGAAGCCGCCTTCACGTCCGACCCCGGACTGCTTCACCCCACCAAACGGAGCTGCCGCGTTGGACACTACGCCGACATTGAGGCCCAACATCCCGCTCTCCAACGAGTCTATGAGGCGCTGGCCACGCGCCATGTCCTTGGTGTAGGCGTACGCGACAAGGCCGAACTCGGTGTCGTTAGCGATCCGGACCGCTTCTTGCTCATCGGCGAAAGTGACGATGCTCAGCACCGGCCCGAAGATCTCCTCACGGAGAATGTCGCTGCCAGGGCGTACGCCGGCGACAACGGTCGGCTCATAGAACGTGCCCGGCCGATCGACTGGACTACCACCGGTCAGCACCTTTGCCCCGCGTTCCGTTGCGTCTCGCACCAGGGCGTCGGCTTTTTGCACTGCATCATCATTGATCAGCGGACCAATCTGCACACCCTCCTCGGTGCCGCGTCCGACCTTGAACGCCTGGACTCGCTCAGTAACGCGGGCGGCAAACTCGTCGGCAATCGCTTCATGCACGATGAACCGGTTCGCGGCCGTGCAGGCCTGACCTATATTGCGGAATTTGGCGAGCATGGCCCCATCAACAGCTGCACCAAGATCAGCATCATCGAAGATCAGGAAGGGTGCATTACCGCCCAGTTCCATGGAGATGCGCAGGATGTTCTCCGCGGCCTGCTCATAGAGCTTGCGACCTACCTCGGTAGATCCGGTAAAGCTCAGCTTACGGAGCCGGGGATCGGCAATGATCGGCGCCGACACCTTGCTCGATGTGGATGTAGTGATCACATTGACGACACCTGGCGGCAGGCCGGCCTCTGAAAGGATCTTGACGAAATAGAGGGTGGTCAAGGGAGTCAACTCAGGCGGCTTGATCACTACGGTGCAGCCGGCGGCTAGCGCCGGACCTGTCTTGCGAGTGGCCATCGCCAATGGGAAGTTCCACGGAGTGATCAGGTAGCAGGGCCCAACCGGATACTGGGAAACGATCATCCGCCCAGTGCCCTCGGGGTTGATGCCGTAGCGGCCGAAGACCCGCACTGCCTCCTCGGAGAACCAGCGCAGAAACTCACTGCCGTACTTGACCTCAGCCTTGGATTCGGCCAACGGCTTACCCATCTCCAGCGTCATCAGCAGCCCCACTTGGTCCTGACGCTCTTGGATCAGGTCGAACGCTCGTCGCAGCACCTCGGCTCGCTCGCGTGGTGGGGTCTTGGCCCAGTCGTCGGCGGATTCGACCGCAGCGTCCAGGGCCGCGGCGCCGTCCTCGACGCCTGCATTAGCGATCGTCTTGATCGCCTCGCCGGTCGCTGGGTCGTACACCTTCAAGGTGGAGCCTGAACTGGCCGGGCGCCATTCACCGCCGATGAACAGCCCATCCGGTACCGAGTCCAGCAACGCCGTTTCAGCCGCGTTCAACATTGAGAAACCTCCTGGCTCGCGTCGAGACCGCCGTCCACTCGAGCCTAACTCTGCGGCGTTATCAGCCAGTCGGCCGATCCGTGCTCAGCAGGTAGGCGCGCGTACGAACTAGGGTCTCGGTATGCCGTCTGTCTGGAAAGCCGACCGCGTTCGCTCGGCTACCACCACCATCTTCGCCGAGATGTCTGCCCTGGCCCTGGCAACCCAATCGGTCAACCTCGGCCAAGGCTTCCCGGACACCGATGGCCCGGCCTTCATGCTCGAGGAGGCGCGCGCCGCGATTGCCGGCGGCATCAACCAGTACCCACCAGGTCGCGGGATTCTGCCGCTGCGACAAGCCATTGCCGCGCACACCAGCCGCACCTACGGGCTGAGCTACGACCCGGAGTCGGAAGTTCTGGTCACGACTGGTGCCACCGAGGCGCTGGCAGCCTCGATTTTGGCCTTTGTCAATCCGGGCGACGAGGTGATCGCCCTAGAGCCCTTCTACGACTCCTACGCGGCATCGATCGAACTGGCAGGCGGGCAACGCGTCGGTGTCGGCTTGTTCGGACCGGACTTCCGGCTCCACCATGACGAGCTGGTGGCCGCGTTCAGTCCCAAGACCAAGGTGCTTTTGATCAACTCGCCGCACAATCCGACTGGTGTAGTGCTGGATCGTACTGATCTTGCTGTGATAGCCGAGCTGGCGGTCCGGCACGATGTGCTGGTTATCTGCGATGAGGTCTACGAGCATCTGACGTTCGACGATGCTGAACATCTCCCCTTGGCGGCTTTCCCCGGCATGCGGGAACGGACAGTTCGGATCTCGTCAGCCGGGAAGACGTTCTCGGCGACCGGCTGGAAGATCGGCTGGGCGCTCGGCAATCCAGAGTTGATCAACGAGATCACCGCCGTAAAGCAGTTCCTGAGCTACGTCTCCGGGGCGCCATTCCAGCCGGCCGTTGCTCGAGCACTCAATGAGGGTCAGGAGTGGGTGGAAAAGGCCCGGCTGAATCTGCAGGACCGACGTGATCAGCTCGCCGCCGGTTTACGGTCGATCGGACTCGAGCCGGTCGTGCCGCGCGGCACCTACTTCATGACAACCGATGTACGGCCGCTGGGCTATAGCGACGGTGTGGAGTTCTGTCGGGACCTTCCGAGCCGTTGCGGAGTTGTCGCGATCCCGCACCAGGTGTTCTACGACCGTATCGAGGCCGGTCGGCCGTACGTCCGATGGGCTTTCTGCAAGCAGGAGCAGCTGCTGGACGAGGCGATTCGCAGGCTGGGGGCTATGCGCAGGCCCTAGGAGAAGTGGCGTAGATCTCGGCCAGGCTCCGGTGACTCGGCGGCATCGCTGTCACTAAAGGGCAGCGAGTCGGCCAGCAACTGGTGCAATCGCGCGCCACGCAGCAGGCGATATGGAAAAGGCGGACAGCCCACCCGCTGGGCGATCGCGGCATACGGCAGCGGTGTCATACCACCGGCGATGATCACATTGCCGAACCGGCGACCCCTCAGCGTTGATGACTCGGCGCAGAACAGCACATGCGGAAAGGCCCTGCCTACTCCGGCCAACACCCGTCGCGCATAGTCAAGTGGCCCACGATCAGTGACGTTGATGATCAGCACTCCATGATCACCGAGCGCCCGTCGAGTATCGGCGAGAAACTCGGCTGTAGTCAGCTCGGCCGGTACTCGAGCGCCGACGAAGGCATCGATGATGATCAGGTCCGCGTAACCGTCGCCCAGTGCTGCAACGCCACGGCGTCCATCGATGCCACGCACTTTGATGCCGCTGCGGGTGGGCAGCGGCAGGTGCTGGCGGACAAAGGCCGTGAGCTCGATGTCCGGCTCGAGCACGATCTGGGCCGAAGTCGGTCGGGTCGCCGCCACGTACCGCGGCAAAGTCATTGCCGCGCCGCCGACATGGACTACGCGTAGCCGCTGCCCTAGCTCCGCGACGCTGTCGAGGACATCGACCAGCCGTTGTACATAATCGAATTCCAGGCGCAGCGGATCATCAAGATCGACATAGGACTGATCAGTGCGGCCCACTCGGAGTGTGAAAGCCCGGGGATATGCCAGATCCGGCACCAGGCGGGCGCCGTTGGCGCCTGGTCGCAGGATAAATCCGGTTGATCTCAAGGCTGTTCCTCGGCGTCCAGCGCGCCTCGCGACAGCGTCAACGGCTGGGGGCTTGGTGTAGAAACGATATGGAAGGGAGAAAGGCCATGAAGCTGCGCTGGATCGATTCCGACGGCGTGAGCAATCACGATCTGGCCGAGCTGCCGGACCTTCGGAAGCGCACTGATGGATTCGTCTGGCTCGATATTCCGGAGTGGAGCGATGAAGCCGAGGCGCTGCTCACCACGGAATTCCACTTTCATCCCATGGCGATCAATGAAAGCCGAACCCGCAACCACATCCCCAGAGTCCATGTGTATCCGCACCACGTCTTCATCGTCGTGCACGCACCCGAGATCGGCGCCGGCGGCCACGTGCACTACCTCGAGCTCGACCAGTTCGTCGGCGAACACTACCTGATCACCGTGCACGGACCGATCAACCCAAAGGTCCCCCTCGAGGCAGCGCTGCGCGAAACCAAAGCAGTGGCAGAACGGATGGACGCCGGGCGGCTGCACCCGACCTCGCCGTTCGGGCTCACCTACGCGATTGTCTCCGCGATCGCCCGCCGGGAAGCTGAAATGGTGGCCGAGATAGCCCGGGAGGTCGGCCTCCTGGAGCAGCGGGTCATGGCTGAGGTGGATGAGGATCCGCAGAAGTTCCTCAGTGAGCTGTTTGCGGCTCGACATGAGCTTTTGACGATTAAGACCATGGCCACTCAGGGCAGCGAAATCTATCGGAGAGCGATCAAGCTCACCACCTTCGCATCGGCTGAGGGCCTGGCTTTGATGAAGGATGTACTCGACCAGTACGAAACCGTCGCTCACATCAGTGATGCCCAGCTGGTGTTCCTGATGGGTGTCACCGAGTTCTACCGGGCGCGTACCGACACCAAGATGACCATTGCCGCCGAACGCCTGGCTGTTATCGCGGCGATCACCCTGCCGATCACCTCGCTGTCTTCTGTCATTGGCATGAATGTCATCGTCAATGACGAAACGAAGTGGGTGCCGCTGACCATCCTGCTATTGATCATGCTCACTATCTCGCTGGTCCTGCTGCGCTGGGCGCACAAGCAAGGCTGGTGGTGACAGACAACCGCCGACTTGTCAGAATCTCAGCACCGTCTTTGGTGCTCAGACTCTGACAAGTCGGCGGTTATGAGAGGTGATCAGTTACGCGACGGTGGCGGGCTGCGGTTCCAGGATGATCAAACCGTCCCTGCTCTCGTCGGCGTCAAAGGTAACGGTGTCACCTTCCCGTACCTCTCCAGACAGCACCTGCTGCGCCAGTTGATCTTCGATCGTGGTCTGGATCAGCCGTCGCAGCGGACGGGCACCGAAGACCGGGTCGAAACCAGTGAGCGCCAGCCACTCCTTGGCCGCAGGCGTTGCCTCCACAGTGATCCGCCGATCGGCGAGGCGCTTGTTGAGCCGGGCCAAGTTGATCTCCACGATCTTGGCGAGCTCCTCGGTGCCGAGAGCATCGAAGAGCACGATCTCATCTAGCCGGTTCAAGAACTCCGGCTTGAACGCACCGCGCACCACACCCATCACGGCATTCTGCTTGGTCTCCAAGTCCAGCGTCTGGTCTGCTAGGAACTGCGAGCCCAGGTTGGAGGTCAAGATCAAGATGGCGTTGCGGAAGTCGACCGTACGCCCCTGGCCGTCGGTCAGGCGACCGTCGTCCAACACCTGCAACAAGATGTCGAAGACCTCGCTGTGCGCCTTCTCCACCTCATCCAGCAACACCACTGAGTAGGGCCGACGCCGGACTGCCTCAGTAAGCTGACCGCCCTCCTCGTAGCCGATGTAGCCCGGAGGTGCGCCGACCAGCCGCGCTACCGAGTGCTTCTCGGAGTACTCACTCATGTCGATCCTGATCATGGCCCGTTCATCGTCGAACAGGAACTCCGCCAGCGACTTGGCCAGCTCGGTCTTGCCGACGCCAGTCGGACCGAGGAACAGGAAGGAGCCGGTGGGTCGGTTGGGATCAGAGATGCCAGCGCGTGAACGGCGTACCGCATCAGCCACGGCACGAACGGCCTTCAACTGACCAACCAGCCGCTCTCCAATCCGGGACTCCATGGACAAGAGCTTCTCGGTCTCGCCCTGCAGCAGCCGGCCGACCGGGATACCGGTCCAGTTGGAGACCACCTCGGCCACATCGTTCGGGCCGACCTCTTCAGAGACCATCGAAGGCAGCTGGTTCTCGGCCTTGGCGGCCTCCTCCATCTCCTTTTCCAGCGCAGGAATCTCGCCGTAATTGATCTCGCTGGCCCGGACGAGATCGCCTTCCCGAAGCGCCCGCTCTGATGCCACGCGTAGCTCGTCGATCTGCTTCTTCAGCTCGCCGACCCGGTTAAGGCCTTGCTTCTCTGCCTCCCAGCGCATCTCGAGGGATCGCAATTCCTCCTCGGCATTGGCCAGTTCCTCGGTCAACCGATGCAACCGCTCGACACTGCCGGGATCGGACTCCTTCTCAAGCGCGAACTTCTGCATCTTCATCCGATCGACGGTGCGGCGCAGCGCGTCGATCTCGACGGGCGAGGAGTCGATCTCCATCCGCAACCGGGATGCGGCCTCGTCGACCAGGTCGATCGCCTTGTCAGGCAGCCGCCGGGAGGTGATGTAGCGGTGCGACAGAGTGGCGGCCGCAACCAGAGCGGCGTCGGTTATCGCCACCTTGTGGTGCGCCTCGTAACGCTCCCGCAGCCCGCGCAAGATCGCAATGGTGTCCTCGACGCTCGGCTCGTCGACAAACACCTGCTGGAAGCGGCGCTCGAATGCCGGGTCCTTTTCGATGCGTTCGCGGTACTCATCCAAGGTTGTCGCGCCGATCATGCGCAGTTCACCACGCGCCAGCATCGGCTTCAGCATGTTGCCAGCATCCATGGAGGAATCGCCGGTCGCACCCGCGCCGACGACGGTGTGCAGCTCGTCGATGAAGGTAATGATCTGGCCCGCGGCGTCCTTGATCTCGGTCAAGACAGCCTTGAGCCGCTCTTCAAACTCGCCACGGAACTTGGCGCCGGCCACCATCGCGGAGAGGTCAAGCGCCACCAAGCGACGGTTCTTGAGGGAATCCGGTACGTCGCCGGCAACCAGCCGCTGCGCCAAACCTTCGACGACCGCGGTCTTGCCGACGCCTGGCTCACCGATAAGCACCGGGTTGTTCTTGGTCCGCCGGGCCAGCACCTGAACCACGCGGCGAATCTCGGCATCCCGGCCGATGACCGGGTCGAGCTTTCCGTCGCGAGCCATCGCAGTGAGGTCGACGCTGTATTGGTCGAGGGCCGATGACGTAGCCTCAGCCTCCGGGCTGGTCACTCGTTTGCTGCCACGGGCTTCATTGAAGGCCCGGGTCAATACATTCGGCTTGACGTTCAGCTGGGAGAGCAGCTTCTTAGCGTCCGAGTCGACCGTGGCCAGCGAAATCAGAAGATGCTCAGTGGCCACGTACGCATCACCGAGTTGCTCGGCCCGCGTCTCGGCATCGGCCAGCACCCGGGCAAAGGAGCCCGACAGCGACGGCTGGCTGACTGAGGTGCCCTTAGCGGAGGGCAGCTTGGCAATCGCACCCTGAGCGGCTGCGGCGACCACAGTCGGGTCAGCGCCCACCGCGGACAGCAACGGCGCGACGGTATTGCCGGGCACCTGCAGCAGTGCGTGCAGCAGGTGCGACGGCTCGGCGTACGGGTTGCCCTGCGTCAGGGCGGTCCGTACCGCAGCTGAGACTGCGTCACGACTCTTGGTGGTGAGCTTGTTGGTGTCCATGTCTCCTCTGATGAAACTCGAGCTGCGAGCGTCGGCATTGCGCGAGCAGCAGCTCCAATACTTGAGTAAGCCTCACTCAACTATGCGGCGAAGAAAGCCACTTCGCAACGATAAGTTGAGCGTACTAGACTCAACCTTCTGCGGAATACATGTATTCCGATTCCACAAGAAACGAGAAGAGGTCACCAACGACAGCTCTATCGATTCAGCCCTGTCATTGATGACCACTTTCCTCATAAAGATGTGAGTGCAACGGACGCTCAGAGGTTGGGGGTCGAGGGCTAGGAGTGCGTTCAGGGCTAAGAGTGCGTTCAGGGCAAGGGGCGGCCTGGCAGGGCGAGCGGCGCACGTCGTCCGCGCCGACCGAGATGCACTCCGCCGATCGGGTCAGCGGTGAAGACCCGGGAGCCGGACTGGGACTGTACGGCAGCGAGCAAGGCGGTCAGCTGATCCACCCTGGCACGAAGCTCATCGATGTCATCCTGCATATGCAGAATGCGCCGGATGCCCTCCAGGTTGATGCCCTCGTCTTGCGAGAGTCGCTGGATTAACCGGAGTCTGGCAATGTCGCGTGCCGAATAGCGCCGGCCGCGCTTCGGGGTACGCCGCGGCGAGACCAGGCCCATCCGGTCGTAGGTTCGCAGCGTCTGTGGGTGCATGCCAGCAAGGTGAGCTGCGACCGAGATCACGAACACGGGCGCGTCATGATCAATCCGCTGCGGCAGCTCTGAAGCAGACACCTGTCACCTCATCCTGCGGCGAAGAGCTTCGCCCTCGGATTTACCGAGCCGACCGCCTCCGCGTACGAGTTCAGAGCCTCTCGAGCCTGTTCATTGAGCGCCGACGGTACAAGCACCTCGACGCTGACCAGCAGGTCACCGCGAGAACCGTCCCGCTTGCGGACGCCCTTGCCACGCACCCGGAAGGTGCGGCCATTTGGCGTACCCGGCGGAATCCGCAGCTTGACTGGCATGCCACCAAGCGTCGGCACCTCAATCTCCGCGCCGAGCGCGGCCTCCTGGAACGTGACCGGTGCAGTGAGGGTCAGGTTGTCACCTTTACGCCCGAAGATCGGATGCGCGCGTACGTGCACAGTGACGTACAGGTCGCCAGGAGCGCCACCGTTCTCCCCGGCACCGCCGCGGCCCTTGAGGCGGATCCGCTGGCCGTCGGTAACACCAGCCGGAATTCGGACCTGCATGGTCTTGGTGGACTTGCCGCGACCCGAGCCGTTGCAGACCGGGCATGGGTCGTCGACGACCATGCCGCGACCACGGCAGTCCCGGCAGGGTTCAGTTACCGCAAAGACCCCACCGGAGGTCGAGGTTTGCATACCGCTGCCCTCACACGTAGGGCACACCCGCGGGATTGTCCCCGCCCTTGCACCGGTCCCGCGACAAGCCTCGCATGCTGTGTCGGAGATCATCTGCATTCCGACCGTTACGCCCTCGATGGCCTGCACAAAGTCCACCGTTACCTCACCCTCCACGTCGCTGCCGCGGCGCGGGCCGCGAGTGGTGGAGAAGCGAGTCGTCTGGGTCGTGGGGCTGCCGTTGAATAAGCCGCCGAATATGTCACCCAGGCCGCCCCCGGCATTGCGGAAAAGATCATCAACGAATGGCCCGCTCTGCCGGGCACCGCTACGCGGCGGGAAGTGGAAGCCACCGCTGCCGAACAACCGCCGAGCCTCGTCGTACTCTTTGCGCTTGGCCGAGTTGGAGAGCACATCGTTCGCTTCCGAGATCTCCTTGAAGCGTTGCTCGGCCGCGGTGTTGCCGGGATTTTGATCGGGATGGTTGGCGCGCGCCAGCTTGCGGTACGCCTTCTTGATCTCCTCAGGGCTGGCGTCTTTGGAAACACCGAGGACCTTGTAGTAGTCCTTCTCGATCCAGTCCTTGGTACTCACTTACGCCTCCCTCCGCGATGATCAACTACCGGTGATTGATGGATGTTCCACAGACAGTGTCCCTCCGCGGCCGCGGAAAGGTCACTGCTGATCAGGGTCGGCATCGGGCTTGTCAGCACCCGGCTCGCCTGTTGCCTCGACCAACCTCTCGGCCGAGCTTTCGTCGTGGTCGCCTGAGCTTGTCGAAGGCTCCTCGACCAGTGCTTCGACGGGCGATGTGCGGAGCTCGTCGAAGGCCTCAGGATGCCCTTCGACAGGTTCAGGGCGCACTGACTCGGGTTCCGGCTCTGCGACCGCGACACGCGCCGGGCGCAAGATCCGATCCCCGATGCGGTAGCCCGGCTGCAGGATCTCCACACATGTCGGGCCCTCAATGCCGTCAGCATGCGCATGCAGCAGCGCCTCGTGGATGTGCGGGTTGAACGGATCGCCTGGCTCGCCGTAGCTCTCCAGGCCGTACTTGGAGGTCACCCGCTCGATCTCCTCCGCAACAGCCTTGAAGCCGCCGCTGAGCTCTTCGTGCTCACGAGCCGAACGGACGTCGTCCAGCACCGAAAGGAAATCCTTCAGCACACCCTCGATCGTCACCTTGCGAGCAAGATCACGATCACGGTCCACGCGTCGCTTGTAGTTGACATACTCAGCTTGGAGCCGCTGCAGGTCAGAGGTTCGCTCGGTGAGCTTGTCTTGTAGTTCTTTCACTTCCGCCTCAAGATCTCGTACTGGGGGGCCTTCGGATTCTGTGTTTTCGGGTCCTGTGTTTTCGGGTTTTGGGGCCGCTGCAGCAGGAGCCGCAGTTTCCTGCGGCTCCCGTACCTGGTAGGTCTCCGGATCGATGCGACGCCGATCCCGTACAGTCGGGCCTCGCTCTTCGAACTCGGCTTCAGCCTGCCGATGATCAGATTCCGGTGCGCTCACCGCGCCTCACTCGAGGTCTGGTCGTCATCCACGATCTCGGCATCGACGACGTCCTCATCAGTGGTGCTGCTGGCGCCGTTGGACTCGGCGTGGTCACTCGGCTCACCGGCCTCCGATGGAGCCTGCTGCTGCGCGGCCTGCGCCGCCGCGTACATGGCCTGCCCCAGCTGCGCACTGGTCGAATTCAGCTTCTCGACGGCGGCCTTGACCCGTTCGTTGTCCTCGCCCTCGAGCGCGCTCTTTACCTCGGCGATCGCTTCCTCGACGGGCTTCTTGACATCGTCATTGATCTTGTCCGCGTTCTCGCTGAGCAGCTTCTCAGTGCGGAACACCAGGTTGTCGGCCTCGTTGCGGAGTTCGACGGCCTCGCGACGCTTGCGGTCCTCCTCGGCGTGCGCCTCGGCCTCCTTGACCATCCGATTGATGTCATCCTTGCCGAGCGCGGAGCCGCCCGTGATCTGCATGGACTGCTCCTTGCCGGTAGCAAGGTCCTTGGCATTCACGTGCACGATGCCGTTGGCATCGATATCAAAGGCGACCTCGATCTGAGGCACACCACGCGGCGCCGGCGGCAGACCTGTCAGCTCGAAGTTGCCAAGCGACTTGTTGTCCTTAGCGAAATCACGCTCACCTTGGTAGACCTGAATCATCACCGACGGCTGGTTATCGTCGGCCGTGGTGAAGACCTCCGAGCGCTTCGTAGGAATGGTGGTGTTGCGCTCGATGATCTTGGTAAAGACGCCACCCTTGGTCTCGATGCCAAGGCTCAGCGGCGTGACGTCAAGCAGCAGCACGTCCTTGACCTCGCCCTTCAGCACACCGGCCTGCAGGCTGGCACCCAGGGCCACGACCTCGTCAGGGTTCACGCCCTTGTGCGGCTCCTTACCACCGGTCAGCTCCTTTACCAGCTCAACGACGGCCGGCATCCGGGTCGAGCCACCGACCAAGATCACGTGGTTGATGGAACTGACGCTGATCTTGGCGTCGTCGATCACGGAATGGAACGGCGCCCGGCATCGATCAAGAAGATCGGATGTCATCCGCTGGAACTCCGAGCGAGTCAGCTTCTCCTCAAGGTGGAGTGGGCCGGCCTGACCAAGAGTGATGTACGGCAGGTTGATCTGGGTCTCGCTCGCCGAGGAAAGCTCGATCTTGGCCTTCTCGGCTGCCTCCTGGAGGCGCTGCCGCGCGATCTTGTCCTGGGACAGGTCAGTGCCGTTCTTGTTCTTGAACTGCTTTACCAGCCAGTCGACGATCCGGGCATCCCAGTCATCGCCACCGAGCCGGTTGTCACCGTTAGTCGCCTTTACCTCGAAAACGCCGTCGCCGATCTCCAACAGTGAGACATCGAAGGTGCCGCCACCGAGGTCGAAGACCAAGATCGTTTGATCTTGATCAGTCTTGTCCAGACCGTACGCGAGCGCGGCCGCCGTCGGCTCGTTGATGATCCGGTCGACGATGAGGCCAGCGATCTCACCGGCCTCCTTTGTCGCCTGGCGCTGGGCATCGGAGAAGTAGGCCGGGACGGTAACGACTGCGTGGGTCACCTGCTCACCCAGGTAGGCCTCCGCGTCCCTCTTCAACTTCTGCAGCACGAAAGCGCTGATCTGTTGAGGACGGTAGGTCTTGTCGTCGATCTTCACCGTCCAGTCGGTACCCATGTGGCGCTTGACGGAGCGAATAGTGCGCTCGACGTTGGTGACGGCCTGGCGCTTGGCGACCTCGCCAACCAATACCTCGCCGCCCTTCGCGAAAGCGACCACCGATGGCGTGGTTCGAGAACCTTCGGCGTTGGGGATGACGGTGGGCTCTCCACCTTCAAGTACGGCGACGACGGAGTTGGTGGTTCCGAGGTCAATGCCGACTGCACGAGCCATGATGTGTTTCCTCCAGCTAGGAAGTCTTAGGGTTTGTCCTTGAGTCTGTTTCACTCAACTTAGTACTTGAGCGTACTAGGCTCAA